>PVBE012128695.1_pt1 | contig 123342 bp, 114 predicted proteins | sample 1631181 | NCBI WGS metagenome assembly PVBE01 (sample SAMN08397723, study PRJNA350692) | Marine metagenome, whole genome shotgun sequencing project. | isolation source: water | place: Pacific Ocean | collected 2012-04 | reverse complement strand
GCGCAGTATTACATTGGAAGATTACTCCATGAAGGGCATGGAGTCACACAGGACTATAAAGAAGCTGTCAAGTGGTACTGCAAGTCAGCAGAACAGGGTAAAGCTGATGCACAGTATCGCCTAGGAAAATTGCTTCACGCGGGGCATGGAGTCACACAGGACTACAAAGAAGCTGTCAAATGGTATCGCATGGCAGCAGAACAGGGTAAAGCTGATGCACAGTATAGTCTTGGGCTGATGTACAGTGACGGTTTTGGCGTTGTACTAGACTACAAAGAAGCTGTCAAATGGTATCGCATGGCAGCAGAACAGGGTAAAGCTGATGCACAGTATAGTCTTGGGCTGATGTATGAGTTTGGTAATGGAGTTCCACAGAGTTCTAAAGAAGCAGCCAAATGGTATCGCAAAGCGGCTACGCAAGAAAAAGCAGGCATGAAAGCGAAGGGAAAAAATTAGAATAGGTCCTGTTATCTGACCATCAAATCCACAACGAATAGGTGTCAATTAACCTAAAGGCCAATGCTTAAAGAAATGATTTACTGGGCCGTGACCGTGACCCAAAGAAGTGGAGGCTCTTATGCAACCCTCAATATACTCTTCTGCTTCTTTGACCGCATCCGGGATCGACAAACCTTTAGCTAATCCTGCAGCAATGGCAGCGGAAAAAGTACAGCCAGTTCCGTGAGTATGTGTTGTGTTAATACGATCCCGCTTAAAGAATGTAAACTTGTCTTTATGAAGCAATACATCTACAAGCTTGGATCCGCTCATGTGTCCTCCTTTAATTACAACTGACAATGCTCCCATTTTTATTATTTTAAGGGCAGCCTCTTTCATATCTTCTAGAGTTTTTATCGTAATGCCGGTTAGCCTTTCCGCTTCTGGCAAATTTGGGGTAACCACAGTAGATATGGGAAGTAGAAATGAGCGCAACACGGGAACGGCTTCGCCATTTAGCAGCTCATCGCCACTTTTTGCTATCATTACTGGATCTACCACTATGTTGTTCTGATTACGCTTCTCTAAAGTATCTCCAACAGTTTTAATAATTTCTGTGTTGTAAAGCATTCCAGTTTTTACTGCACCAGCTGGAATATCATCTAGGGTTGTTTCTATTTGCAGTGCAATAAATTTTGATGGGGCTGGATGAACTCCCGATACCGTAACAGTATTTTGTGCGGTTAGTGCAGTTATCGCTGATGTTCCATAAACTCCTAAGGCGGAAAAGGTTTTCAAGTCTGCTTGAATCCCGGCCCCGCCACTAGAGTCAGACCCTGCAATGGTTAATGCAATATATTTCACAAGCCATTCCCTATTAATTTATATGCAGATTATACATACTTAAACGGAAACAAAATAGAGGACGCTGGCTCCAGGGCTTTGGATGGAAACCAAATAGCAAATAAGGTTGGAGAGGTATTAAATGGTGTCGTTACAGGAGTAAAGAATGTGACTGATTTTGTGTGGCAGAGGTCGCTGCCGCCTCCAACCTAAATGACAATGATTAACGATGGGTCTAGTGATATTAAACCGGTACCTGCCTTCAAGGCACGACTTGCCTCTGAGACCAGGCCAGTAGTTACCAAAAAATCAAGGGATGCAGATTAAGTTATCCCCATGGATGATTTTGAAGATTTTTAGATTGCAATAGGCTGCATATCTATTCTAGTAATGCCAATAAAAAAAGGTCGACCATAACGGTCGACCTTTTTGCTATCTGCAATTTTTTACATTGTTGTTCCGTTTATGCTCACCTTGCCAGTCACTTCGATTGGGCGTTGCAGGCAGTCCATAACAGGACAATGGCTCTCTACCGTGGCCACAAGCTGCTTGAGAGCTTCATCATCTGCGGGGCTCTTGATTGTGGTTTCGAATTGTACTTTCGAAAAACCGGAGGGAGTGTCTGGATCCATGCTGAGCAGACCTCTAAAGTCGAGATATCCCTTAACACTAACTTTGCATTCATCCAGTGGAATTCCCATCACAGCTGCATACGCCCCATACATAATTTCCTGACAGGTACCTACGGCCAGACACAATAATTCCAACGGATTGGGGCCAGTGTCAGCGCCACCGATTGCTTTTGGCTCGTCTATTGTGTACGGAGCAAAATCCCTTATTGTCCCGGTGCATTGAAGATTCTCGACGAGTTCAGTGTTGGCTCTAAAAACGGCTTTGGCGGCATCCGGGTTTTCGGTGAAGGCTCCAATCACACCTGTTATTGCATTTTTTAATTTTTCTTGTGACATGCTTACTTCCTCCTTAGCAATTAAACAGACTGCAGTTCGGAAACAAAAATAAATCCCACATGCCAAAGTTATCCCTTCTTGATTCAAAGGGCAAGCATTAAATTTCACTAGTTCTGAATACCAATATCGACGCTGTAATTCACTCAATCATACTGTTAGCAACTTGTTGTGGGGCTTAAATGGTTCCCGATGCTATGATCTACTAAAATCGTTGTTACCACAGGAGCTTGCGTCTAAAATACAATTGTTCTTTCGCTATTGCTTAGATAGGGAATTTAATGGTAAATACGATCTGTCAGGCTTTACCAGTGACTTTATAATAAATTATGGCAACAATCTCACGCATTATACCAATTTCCGTATGCAGCGCATTCCATATGTCATACCGGAAAAACTGACCCCAACCAAGGTTTTCTTTGGGCGGAGCCTTCAATCCGGTTGTACCGTATATATGGCTGAAACCAACCGCCTTAAAAGCCATAACAGACCTTCGCATATGAAGCGGTGAAGTTACTATAAGAAAGCTGTGTTTGATAGGATCAATTAACCTAGTTTCTTTAACGTACTTCGCGTGTTCTGCCGTATTCCTGGCTTTAATCTCCAGAAATATATTTTCTTTCACTACTCCGCGAAGAATTAGTTCGTCCCTTATTTCCCATATGCTTGAACTTTCTAAAGGCGGATCTGCCACAAGCGAAATAATAATCTTTGCTTGTGGGTTTTTCTTAAATTCTCTGGAAGCAACTACTATTCTGGTTAGCATTGTTGGGTTTGGAATAGGTCCTGCTGGTAGCAGTACTATAAAGTCGCAATCGCTTTTGTAATCTACACTGGAAAGCCATTTGACGGCTATTCGCTCATTGCCAGTAAATGCTATTCCTATTACGAGTAAAGATAATACACCGGTAGTCATTATTACCTTCCGTAACGTGGTAATAATCTTGATTCCTTGTTTCCGTCGCCCGTATCTATTCAAAATAATTGCCTCAATAGCCCAAATTCTAATCTATTGCAGTTCCCAGCTGTGCAAAAATAAGTATAATTGGCTACCTTAAAGTATTAACTAAAATTTTGTATGGATAAAGATAAATTAATTGCCGCCATTGAGGCAGCCTCAAATGTTACACGAGAGGGTGCACAAGCCTTACATCGGCTGGAACTTGTGACGAAATCACAGGATTTTGCTCAGGTAGTAGAGATCCTCCACGAAAGCCAAGGTATTATTTACCTGATAGGGATTGGGAAATCAGGCATAGTAGGTCAAAAGATTGCTGCAACACTGACAAGCGTGGGATCACCATCTACATGTGTTCATGCAACCGATGCATTGCATGGTGATCTTGGTGCCATTCGCTTCGAAGACCCAGTTGTGCTAATTTCAAAGAGCGGCGAAACCCGTGAAATACTAGGCATACTTCCTCATTTACAAAAACAGGGAAACAAGATTATTGCAATTACAAACAATGCTGACAGTGCCCTAAGTAGCGGTGCCGATGTTACTTTACCCATGTTGGTGACAAATGAAGGTTGTCCGCTAAACCTTGCTCCAATGACATCATCCACTACCACTATGGCTATAGGCGACGCTTTGGCCGCTGCATTAATAATAGCTAACGAGTTCACCACATCGGACTTTGCCGCTTTCCACCCGGCGGGCAGGTTAGGAAAGATGCTAACTGGAACAGTAGCAAACATGATCAATGAAGAATCAAACCCAACAATCGGACAGCAAGCACCATTGCGAGAGGCAGTTGTTGCGTTAGTAGAGAGCAGGCTAGGTGGTATAAGTATTGTGGATGGTGATGGCAAGCTTGTTGGCATGCTGACTGATGGTGACCTAAAACGATTTATGATAAGCGATGACAACAGTCCCTTAGACCACCAAACAGGTGAGGTTATGACCAAAAATCCTACTGTAATTTCTCTTCAAGCTTCGGCAGCTGAGGCAATTGAAATCATGGAAAATCGAGATATGCAATTATCTGTTTTACCTGTTGTGGACAATTCTGGTAGACCAGTGGGTATGCTAAGGCTACACGATGTTATAAGAAGCCATCTATGAGCCAATTCCCTATTTAATGAATTTATGGCTACAAAATATGTAGACCTACGAGGCCTTTATAAATAAATATACCTGCATAAACAGTTAGTAAAAAAGCTAATACTGTCATCACTAACCTGTATATTGCTCCTCTCAATAAAGCCTTAGACTGGCTGACTAAGATGGCCATCGATATTTTAGAGCCAACAAGGCAGAGATAAAATCCAGATAAAAACAGAATTATGGCAAGGTGAGATTGTTGGAATGATTCTATGCAGATAGGAGCTCCTATAGTTATCCAGAACATATAAGGATTTGGATTTAGTGCATTTGCTACTACAGCTCTTGCTAGAGAGGTAGACCCTGATTGGTATTTCTTTGGTTCTAAATTGCTCTGCCGTAAACCGTTCCAAGCTAAATATAAAAGGAAAAACCCACCAGCTAACGTTATTAAAGCTAACAGGCCGTCAGTTTTGGCCATTACTGAAACAATGTATATTGATCCTATAATTATTGGGAAATCTGTTACCAGTGGAGCGATGGACACGCCAACTCCTCCACGAAGCCCCCTGGCAAGGGTTTCTGAAATTACCAGTGCAGTTAGTGGGCCTGGATAGAAGCCCGCAGAGAGCCCTAAGGTCATACCCATGACGGAGACAGTAATGTTTGACCAGTCCAAGGCTAATTCCTCTAATTAATATTTGGAATCAGAAAAACAACAAAATGATGATATTTGCTTTATGGTACTCTGGGCAAGAGCTGATTAGCTTTACCTATGCTAAGGTGAAGGGATCTTGACCTTGTCAACCGTTACTGTCTGTTGGATATTGGGTCAAAAAATAGTATAAGATCGTCGAGATGGTCTGTAAAATGGTGTTCCTAGTGGAGCGATTAAATGGCAGTTACTGACATAGATAGTAAACTTAATCTAATAGAAAAATTTGCCGAAGAGCAGGGGGCTCACGCAGCTGCCACTTTTCCTTCCGATGCTGTTGTTCTAGACAGTAGGGTGAAAATGAAATGTGAGATGCCCATATGTCCACATTTTGGTCAGTGCCTTACCTGCCCACCAAATGTTATTCCGTTTGATGAGTTCCAAAAAGTTTTGGAAAAATATAGCGTGGCCATGCTTGTCCAAACAAGAAGCGAAATTACCGGTGATATGGGTGAGGCCAAGCAGAAAGAAGTTTTGAAATTTATAGCTAGCATGGATTTTCTCAGTCCGGGAGGGGACAACCCAGATACCACTGGCAGTGATCTGAACAAAATGAAACTTGCTGAAATATCATTACATAAGCTAATTAACGAAGTGGAAGGCAAAGCAATGGAATTGGGGTTTCATTTTGCGGCTGGAATTATAGGAGGACGCTGTATGCTCTGCGATAATTGTGTAGGACAGAACAGTGACGAACCGTGCCGAGTCCCTGGCCAAGCTCGCCCATCAATGGAAGGGCTTGGAATAGACGTTGCCATAACTGCACAAAATGCAGGGCTTCCTTTTGAGTTACCGCCTAAAACAGAAATCATTTGGAATGGATTGTTGTTGGTGACGTAACAAAATTGTATTTAACTTTGACTGGGTAAAAATAGGTATATTGAATTTGCTACCATATACGTGAAATTACATAAATGCCAAACTTATTAGACATTAAAAATTTAAAAGTTTATTTCCACACCGAACTTGGTGTTGCCAAGGCTGTGGATGGAATTTCCCTTTCTGTTGACAAAGGTGAAACTGTGGGTATTGTTGGCGAATCAGGTTGTGGGAAAACAGTGTCTGCCCTATCTATATTAAAGCTGACACCAAAACCGGGGGAAATAGCCGGAGGAGAGATATTATTTAAAGGTCAAGACTTGTGCGCTTTAGACGAGAGGGCGATGCAAAAGATACGTGGTGCTGAAATTGCCATGATCTTTCAAGAGCCTATGACAGCTCTAAACCCTGTATTTACCATTGGGAACCAGATAGCTGAGGGTATTCTTTTGCATCAAAATGTGAGCACTAAAGAGGCTTGGGATCGAGCTATAGAGATGCTCACCAAAGTCCAAATACCAAATGCCAAACAACGGGTCAATGAGTATCCGCACCAGCTATCTGGAGGGATGCGTCAGCGAGCAATGTTTGCTATGGCGCTGGCCTGTAACCCAAGCTTGCTAATCGCTGATGAACCTACTACTGCTCTTGACGTTACCATACAGGCTCAGGTGCTAGACCTTATGATAGAAATGAAACAGCAGTTTGGCGCATCCATAATACTCATCACCCACGACCTTGGTGTTGTGGCTCAGACCTGTGACAAAGTGGTGGTAATGTACGCAGGCAAAGTAGCTGAAGTTGCACCTGTAAACAACTTGTTTGACAACCCATGTCATCCTTACACAATAGGTCTCTTAGATTCCATTCCGACGCGTAAAAAGGGAGGCAGATTGAGTGAAATAAAAGGAGTAGTTCCTACCTTACTCGATAGGCCTGATGGGTGTTACTATAATCCACGTTGCCCTAAGGTGATGGACATCTGCCGTGAGAAAAGTCCTAAGTTAAAGAAAACCGGGGCAGACTCAATGGCAGCATGCTGGCTACATTGAAGAACTGTCCAATTAATAGGTGTCTTAAACTCACCAAGGAATAAATTAACTATCCCCTTATTTCGGATATTGCCTTTTTGTAGTCTTCGGATCCAAATATTGCTGACCCGGCAACAAGAACGTTAGCACCAGCTTGCCGGACCCTTGCGGCGTTGCCCGGTTTTATACCACCATCGATTTCAATATCAATATTTAAACCTAAATCATTAACCATTCTTTTTAGCTCTACAGCCCTATCTAAAGAACTATCAATAAACGATTGCCCGCCAAAACCAGGATTTACGGACATAATCAGCACCATATTTACTTCGGCAAGAATATTTTCGATAGTTTCCAATCCAGTGGATGGATTAAGTGAAATTCCAGCTCTTTTACCTAAACTTTTTATTAGAGATACACTTCTATCTGGTGAGCGTGAAGCTTCCACATGAACTGTTATAATGTCTGCGCCAGCATTTGCAAACTCCGGAATGTACTGATCTGGATCTTCAATCATCAGGTGTACATCGAATGGCAATGAAGTGTGTGGTTTGAGTGATTTGATAATCATGGGTCCTATTGTGAGGTTTGGCACAAAATGCCCGTCCATGACATCTATATGAATCCAGTCTGCGCCAGCCTTCTCAACTGCTCTCACTTCTTCTCCAAGCTGTGAAAAATCAGCTGATAATAATGATGGGGCAACCAATGTTTTATTGTTATTCATATGCTATCCATTATTTTTTCCATGCCAAAAAATAAACGTTCCTAAAATCGTTTAACCTCAACCAGTTGGCCATTTAGGAATATTTTTGCCGCGGTGGGCCCCTTTACCTCTAGTAGAAGACTTATTGTATCTGTTGGCCGGTGTACACGGTTGTATACATCTTTTTCACCATCAAGATTTTCTTGTACGACAGATACTTTGTAAGCCGATGTTCCTTCTGGCACCGTATAGTAAAAGAAAGTAAAGGTTGCTGCTTCTTCGCCCTCTGTCAATCTTCCTTCAGAAACAGTGAGCGACACAAATGAACCATGGGCCACCCGGGAGCCAAATGAGGGGGTTTGCTCCATAACAACGCCTCTGTCATTGATGTCATCAGGACGATAGGCAACTCGTCCAACCTTGATATCCATGTTTTTTATTGTAACCATAGCCTCTGAAAGGGTGGAATTAATAAAATTTGGAATCATCAAGTATTCGATATGTGGTCCACTGCTAACAAGCAGGTTAACAGAATCACCACGTCGAACCTTGGCATTCTTAGGTGGCTTTTGGGCGAGAATCGCGTTTCTTGGGTGGTTGGATGTTGTAACAAATATTTTTCCCCTTATTCTCAAATCACTTTTGCCAAGGATGATGTCAGCCCTATGGATGCTAGAACCAACAAGGTCTGGGACTAAAACATCCTGTGATCCTCGACTGACTATAACCTTAACCTCTCTGCCTTTTTTGAGTACGCTGCCTGGTTTAGGGTCCTGGCTTATGACCTTATTCTTAGGGGTTGTGGTAGAAAAATCCATTCGCGTTACTTTGAGATAAAGTCCACGTTCATCCAGTGCCTCTAGTGTATTTATTATGGTTCTGTCCCTTAAATCCGGCACAGCAACACTCTCTCCACCTGTATACATTACTATCTTCATAACCACAATGGCACTCACAACCGTGACACTGCACAATAGAAGAATGGTTTTTATGTAATCTAATAGTTTCTTCATGTAAATCAAATAATCAGATTAAAATATTATAATAGTATGAGTTGTTGTGCTACATTTTCTATTAGTTTTTGCCGTAAGGTCGCGTAATACTTTTCTTAACTCTACTAGATTTTTTAGAAATTATACCTTTGTTTTGCCGGCGATAGAATGTATGTTTTCACACACTAAGTGAAACATGCCTGAATGTGGAATCTACTACTTTTAAGTGAGTAATAATTAACGTTAAGCTAAACCTTGTTAGATTTATTCTTACTTTAAGGCCCTTTCAACGGAAAGGAAAGTTTGACCATCTTCCTTTAACGTCTCATCGAGCGGCTGAACCACCATTATCTTCTGTCCCTTGTATGCTTGGTGTTTTATCGTGGACTGTATGTTGCCAACAACTCTACAAAGTTTCATTTTACCTTCACTATAAAGGTTTAATATTGTATTATTTAAAGACAATATTGTATTATTTAAAGACAATTACCATTCTATGTTTACTGAGTCCACTATCCCAATAATACCTGCGTCTACTGGAGTGAAGCTATGCTCAAGTGACAAAGAAGCTTCACGGCCTGTTACATAAGCCACCAGGTCACCTGGCCCGACTGTATTTGATCTGTGGAAATTATTGCCTTTCCTTTCGGCTTTTGATCATGGTCTACAGACTGTATGAGCAAAAGCTTGATGTTTTCTAATGCTTTATCCTTCACCGTAGCCACTACTCTGCCGATAACTCTTGCCAAGTGCATGTTTCCCCTATAAAAGTTTAAGATTGATGTCGTGATGCGGGTTGGCAACTATCTCTTTGCAAACCAGCGTGGCCTGATCCTTTATTATGTTCACTCCAGCGTCCACCACCGCCTCTATCTGATGCAGTGGGCCAGTCATGGTATAAAAAGATTTGCCATCCAGCCCATTTGCCATTCGAAGTTCTATAAGATCTACCTCAGTATTTTTAACCGCAGCATCTGCAGAAAGAATAACGGAAGCAACCGTGAATGTCTCAATGATGGGAATAGAATTTATGTAGTAAAAATTCATCTTTTCACGGGAAAAATAATCCATCGCGTAACTGCTTAGGAGATATTCAGCTATAAATCGCTATAAAAAAATTTAACTAATTTAAAATCAAATATTTAATATGCTTATACATTGACAATGTTATTACATACAAAAGCTGAATACATCTTTTTTAGTTTCTCGATAAAATAGAAAAACTAATAATTACATTGCTTGGGCAACTAATTCTGCACATGAAGATAAAAAAAGTAAACCTATTGTTTTTAAAAGTTGTATACCAATAAAAAGGATGAATTGTTAAGCAGTTTGATGTTACAATACATCCCATTCCTTACTTTTTGTCAGTGAATTTTTCCAAAGAGATAGCATGACTCAATTAACACAAGACATTATTCCAGTAGCCATTGAAGACGAGATGAAATCCTCCTTTTTAGAGTATTCAATGAGTGTCATTGTCTCAAGGGCATTACCCGATGTCAGAGACGGTCTAAAACCGGTGCATAGGAGAATTCTTTATGCCATGAATGGCATGGGGAATCACCACAACAAAGCATTTAAAAAGTCAGCCCGAACAGTAGGTGAAGTAATAGCCAAATATCACCCACATGGTGATGCTGCAGTTTACGATGCGTTGGTAAGGATGGCCCAAGAATTTTCACTACGCTATCCGTTGGTTGATGGTCAAGGCAACTTCGGATCAGTCGATGGTGACTCACCAGCAGCCATGCGTTACACAGAGGCTCGGTTACACAGGATATCATCAGAGATACTCAGGGATATTGATAAAGAAACAGTAGATTTCACTCCAAATTACGACGAGTCAGAACTTGAACCGGTGGTTTTACCTGCCAAGTCACCCAACCTATTGCTTAATGGTTCCAACGGTATTGCTGTTGGCATGGCAACAAATATTCCACCACATAATATGGGAGAATTGGTGAATGGGATAATTAGCTTGATAGATAATCCCAACTGTAGTGTCGATGAATTGATGACACATATAACGGGACCAGACTTCCCAACTGCTGGTGAGGTTTGCGGGTCAAGTGGAATTAGGGAGGCATATCACAAGGGCAGGGGCCTTATAGTGATGCGAGGTAAGGCCGAAATAGAGCCATTAAATAAGACTGGTCGAGAAACAATCGTAATCACCGAATTGCCATATCAAGTAAACAAGGCAAGACTAGTTGAAAAAATAGCAGGGCTGGTACGTGATAAAAGAATAACTGGTATTTCTGATCTTCGAGATGAATCAGACCGTGAAGGCATGAGAATAATTTTAGAGCTGAAGCGGGATGCAGTTGGGCAGGTTATATTAAATCAGCTCTATAAACACACCCAGTTGCAAGACACTTTTGGTGTTATCATGATTGCCTTGGTCGATCGCCGTCCTAGGCTGCTTAACCTTAAAGAAATGCTTCATCACTTTGTCGTACATCGGCGCGAAATTATAGCTAGGCGCACTCTATTTGACCTTAAGAAGGCTGAGGAACGAGAACACATTCTGGCCGGGTTTGTTAAAGCATTGGACAATTTAGACAAAGTCATAAAACTTATTCGTGCAGCCACTAATCCGGATGAAGCAAGAATACAACTGGTAGAAAAGTTTGACTTTTCCGAGAACCAATCAAAAGCTATTTTGGAACTGCGCCTTCAACGGCTCACGGGTTTAGAGCGGCAAAAGATTGTTGATGAGCGAAAGGAGACGCTAGCAAGAATAAAACACTTAAAGTTTATCCGTGATAACGACTCAGAGAAATACAGAATCATCAAGGAGGAGCTGTTGGAACTAAAGAGTAACTATGGTGATGACCGTCGCACAGTTTTAGTTCCAGCAGAGAGTGCTGAAGTTTTCGACGAGGATCTGATTGCCCGGGAGGACATGGTGGTTACAACATCAGCGTCTGGATACATTAAAAGAAATCCTTTATCATTTTATCGCTCCCAGAATCGAAAAGGAAAGGGTGTTGTTGGTATAAAAATGAGGGAAGAGGATGTGGTAATGGCTTTGTATATTGCCAATACCCATGATCATCTTCTTTTCTTTACAGATACTGGAAGGGTATTTAGTAAGAAAGTCTATGAAGTGCCGTTAGCTTCAAGAGTGGCAAAAGGTAAGGCCATGGTAAATTTGCTTCAACTTCAACCTGGCGAAAAGGTCGTGGCCATCTCTCCTGTTGATCGCCTGGATTCAACATTATCACTGCTAATGGCTACTAAACTCGGGGTAATAAAAAAGACGCCGCTCAAGTTATTTTCAAAAATTCATACTGGAGGCATTATTGCTATTAAGCTTGATGATGGGGATGACGTTATCGATGTAGGGATTACGGATAACGTACATAACGTACAACTAACCACAAAAAATGGAATGAGCATTCGTTTCAGTGAATCAGATGTAAGGTCTATGGGCAGAGCCACACGGGGAGTGAGAGGTATGCGACTTGCTGTTGACGACCACGTCGTTGGCATGGAGATATTCTTGGAAAATGAAGCTGAAACTGCATCAATATTATCTGTAAAACAGAACGGACGTGGCAAACGCACACAACTATCCAAATATCCTTTGCAAAAAAGAGGCGGGAAGGGTGTTAACGATATAAACTGTGAAGAGGAAAACGGAAATGTTGTGGCCACAAAACGTGTCGGGAATAATGATCAGCTTATGGTTATAACCCAAAATGGTGTTGTTATCAGAATTAAAGTTTCCGATATTCCAGTTATTGGAAGATCTACCAAAGGAGTAATTATCATGAGTTTATCTAGTGGGGATTCAGTAGTTTCTGTATCATCAAGCGCAGAGGACTTGTCATAAGGAAAAGTCACTAACATGGAAAACTTTTGATAACTATAAAATCAAAGAAAAAAAAGATTAGCAATGCTAGATATTCGTTATATCAGAGAAAATACCGATAAAGTTAAGGCAAGTTTGCTTCGGCGTGGTGGAGATTATGGGATAGACAAACTAACCGAACTTGACAAAAAGCGGTTGGGGTTGGTTAAAAAAGGTGAAGACCTAAAAAGGCAAAAAAATGAAGTCAGCCAGCTGATTGGCGTTAGGAAGAAAGCTGGAGAGGATACTACTGAGATTCAGGGAGAGTCGCGAAAGCTTGGGGAGAAGATCGAGAAAACAGAGATAGAAACAAAAAGAATTGCTGTTAGCATACGTGAGGCACTGCTTGCTATACCAAATGTTCCGCATGAATCGGTGCCTTTTGGCGAAGGTGACTCTGATAATGTCGAAGTTAGGAAATGGGGGGAACCAGTAGATTTTGATTTTTTGCCTAAGAACCATGTTGAGATTGGTGAAGGACTTAACATTCTAGATTTTGCAAGGGCGGCTAAACTGGCTGGTTCTAGGTTTTCACTGTCAAAAGGAACAGCTGCTGCCATGGAGAGGGCTCTCATAAACTTCATGGTTGATACGCATACTAGTGAAGCTGGATATGTGGAAATAGCACCGCCGTACTTGGTCAACTCAGAAGCAATGACCGGAACTGGCCAATTGCCGAAGTTTGCCGAAGATTTATATAAAATCGAAAATACTGATTACTGGCTCATTCCAACATCAGAAGTACCGCTTACTAACATTTTCTCTAACGAAATACTGCTATTTGAAGACCTCCCTATTTCGATGTGTTCATTCACACCCTGTTTTAGAGCTGAAGCTGGATCGTACGGTCGTGACACCACTGGATTAATACGTCAGCACCAATTTAACAAGGTTGAATTGGTAAAATTGGTTGCGCCGGAAGATGGTGAAAAGCAACTTGAAAAGATAACCGAAAATGCGGAAGATATTTTAAAAAAGCTCAACCTGCCATATCGCGTTGTCACTCTTTCCACAGGCGATTTAGGTTTTTCTGCCACTAAAACTTATGACATCGAGGTTTGGGTACCTAGCCAAGGAAAATATAGGGAAATATCATCATGTTCGTTATTCACTGACTATCAGGCAAGGCGAATGAATATAAGATTCAAGCGAGACAAAAAAGCCAAACCAGAGTATGTATACACGTTAAATGGGTCTGGCCTTGCGGTTGGTCGAACCTTGGTAGCTATACTTGAAAATTATCAGAATAAAAACGGTACAGTAACCATCCCTGAGGTATTACAAAGTTACATGGGTAATATAAATACAATTGAAAAAACTAATATTCTGTAAAGAAGTAAACTTCGTTAGTATGATATAACGACGACTTTGTTTGGAGGGTTGGCCGAGTGGTTGAAGGCGGCGGTCTTGAAAACCGTTGAACGTAACCCGTTCCATAGGTTCGAATCCTATACCCTCCGCCAATCAAAATTATGAAAATACAGCAGTCAATGTTTACATTGATGTTGGTGTAACCCACAACATGCAATAAATTTTTATGCGTTACTTAAAAGAATCTGACTTGCTTGAAATACTCCCATCCCTAGGAATAATTGTTGGAAAAGATGGGCAGAAACTTCATATGAACAGCTCTCGAATATTAGGATTTGATATTACCAATTTGCAGTCAATAAAAGAGGATGCCTACTATGAAATGATCGAAGCTGGAGATCGAAATGTTGAGTATGTAATGGTTTCTACGGTAGTAAAATTGCTCGACACTCTTTCCCTGTTCCCTGTTTATCTTTATGCTATTGACAATGAATGGCTAGATGAAGAGATCGCTCCTCTGTTAGCTAATAATATGCTCACAAAAGAGGAGGCCGATGTCCTCACAGATATTCAGCAGGAAGGAAAGGGAATGGACGTTATCATAATAGAACATACATCCATTCAACAAATGGTCAGAATCCTTGTGCCACAAATGACCGTGTTTTCTAAGCGATGCTATCTTTTGGATAGCATGGGCAGGGTTTTAATTTCATTTAGCGCAGATGATGAAATCAGCTTCGACACTAACGATCAGAAGGTTTACGACAAAGCAAGGGAGTCACTGTTAAAACTAACCAATACACCTTTTAATATTATCTGGGCTGAAGACTACACCTAGTTGCAACAATATACACTTTTTACCCAATCCTTATTATGTTTGCTGGGCTCAGACTGAGCCAATGCTATTAACTAGGCCACTTCACGGCGAGCATCCAGATTGCGGCGACAGCTCATCCTTTTTAGTATCAATAGATAGCTTTTCATTTGACTTCAACTCACTATCCGGTTTAAACCCCCTGATTATCGTTCCCATTGTAACCGGCGAACTATCAAAATCAGTTCTACCCAAAAGTTTTGCTCGCTCGAAACCAGCCTCTTTTAACATCGTCAAGAACATCTTTCCAGGTACTGCGCCACCTCCACAGTCATCCCAGTCTTTCACCATGGCCTCAACTTCAGAAGGCATTTGTCCTACGAGCAGTTGATCTGCCATTTGTAATCTGCCTCCTGGTTTTAATACACGTATGATTTCAGCTAAGGCACCTATCTTGTCTACTACCATATTGATCACACCATTTGAAATAATAAGATCAAAACTATCACTTGGAAATGGTAAATCTTCAGCTGTACTATCAATGAACGTTGCATTAGGAATTTTACATTCTATCTGATTTTCTTTGGCTTGCTTCAACATCTCGGCTGAAATATCGATCCCGGTAGCGTGACCTTCCAGCCCAACCATTCTTGCTACAAGCAAGGTTTCCAAGCCAGCTCCACATCCAACATCCAAAACCTTAGAACCAAGTTCAATATTTCCGATTATTAGTGGATTTCCCACTCCACAAAATAATGATATAGCTTGATCAGGAAATTCTTCCAGCAATTCCACATCATATTTTAGGTACTCTAAGCCATCTTGCCCAGTAGGATATCGAAAATGTTCCTTTGGGCTAGACGCTACATTTACATACTTGTTCTTGATGGCGCTTAAAATTTGCTTCCTATCAGTATCGGTAAATCTAAACATCTTGTACTCATCCAAGATGGAGTTTCCATTTTCACTCACTTTTTTCTAGCCCTTCCTGCCGCAGTTATTCACATATTTCAGTTTGCACATGTCCACTAAATCTTAGCTGCTTGATAGAACTAATCTAATAATAACTAAGTTGGTATTAAGTTCATTTTATATTATAAACTCAATTGTAGCCAAACTGTCTGGAGTTTTATACTTCAAGTTTAGTCCAGGTTTATTTAGTGGAAATTACTCTTATGCAAAGAGTTAATGAGATACTAATTCTGCTATTTCTTTCCATAACTCTTGTTTTCCCTCCCCTGTTAAGGAGGAGTATCTGAGGTTAGAGGTATTTTTAACAACAAGCCCTTTGAGTTCTTCCATAGCTTCCCTGATATGCTTAATGCGCCGCGTTTTTTGAATTTTATCTATTTTGGTAAATACAATAATGAAAGGTGTTTTGTATAAATTAAGCCAATTTAACATGATACGATCATCTTCGTTTGGTTTTCGCCTACAATCGAGAAGAAAAATAACTCCGCGTAAATTGTTCCTAGTAACTAAGTAATTCTCGACCATTTGTCCCCAGTTAGCTTTTACGCTTTTTGGCACCTTGGCAAACCCGTAACCCGGCATGTCTAAAAAAGTAATACAGCCATTTATGGTAAAAAAATTGAGCAATCTAGTTTTCCCAGGTGTTTTGCTGACTTTAACAAGGCCTTTGTGTCCTGTCAGCGAATTTATTAGTGATGATTTGCCAACGTTAGATCGTCCAGCAAAGGCAATCTCAGGAAGCGTTGAAATGGGGTACTGTTCCTTCTTTGTAGCAGATGTAACGAACTCAGCCTTGGTAACTTTCATGCCAATCACTATTAATTGAAATAATAATCAAATCAGAAACGTTAGTTCACAGGATTAAAAACTAGGCCGGTTATAAGCTTGGGATAGAAATAAGTTGATTTTTGGGGCATAATCCCACCCTTTGAAGCTACATCCATTACACTATGTACACTGGTGTAGTTAAGTAAAAAGGCATACTTTACTGTTTTAGAGTCAACAGCGGCTATAGCATCTTTAGCCTCAGAGGTAAATCCAACGGCTTGTTTGTTTGTCACAGCTTCTCGGCTTATTTCCATGGCTTGAACGAATATCTTTTCTTCTAGTATGAAAACGTCTAGTTTTTTCACTGCGTCTTCGGCAGGGTCCCCAGTACGCTCTGGGTTTTTCTTAAGCTTTAATAAAAAAGCTTTACCACCTCCAGCATAAAAAATAAAACTCACCACAGACTTGCCTGCGGAAGCCAATTCGTCCAATAAAGTTGGTAATGTGTTACTAGTAAGTGTCTTTTCTTCAACATGGAAGTTTACAGAAAGGCATTCTAAAATTTTATCTGTGTCAAGATTAGCTTCTTTTACAAGCCGATGGGTGGGAAGAACGGTAAAACCTTGATCTTTGGTATTAGCAAGAAACATCATCACGTAATCATAATTCTCGATATTATCATTACTGCTTCCTCCATGCTTTCTTCTTTCGTTACGATAGTTTTTGGCCGTCTCATACCTATGATGCCCGTCGGCAATCACTACAGGGTGGTCAATTAGTAAACCCTTTACCTTACCAATAATATCCTTATCGTCCACAAACCACATAAAATGGGATACTCCAGCAGAATCTGTAGTTGAAAAATCAGCTTTCGCCCTCATGACCGGTTTCCATAAATTATCTAACATTCTATCTTTGTCGGTATACAGCCCAAATACTGGAGAAAGATTCATCTCACAAGCCCTGATAAGCTTAAGTCGGTCTATTTTTGGCCCTGCAAGGGTTTTTTCATGAGGAAATATTGAATTCCCATATTCCTCTATTTTTACTCTGCATATAAACCCTGTACGCCTCAGAGTTTTGCCGTTTAACACAAAATCCTGCGCATACAGGTAAATAGTAGGTTTATTTAGCCTTGTCAGGATGCCGTCTTGTAGCCATTCATCTAATGTGGTTGCAGCTCTGGTATACCTATTATTAGTTTCAGCATCCGAGCTTTCTGTTTTCCCAAGTATAAGCCTGATAACATTCCTGCGGTGTTTATCATATAGCTCTTGCTGTTCCTGTTCTGATATTACATCGTAAGGAGGAGCCAAGACATCCATAATATTATCGATGATATCGCGATTGTATATAACACCTTTAAAAGGTTCTATAATGGGCATAAATTATAGTTTCCTAATTTAACGTACCAATCTATTGTTCTGTTTTATTTATTATCCGCGGTTGCTTTAGACAATGGAATAAGATAACAAACTCATCATCTGGGTAAACCTAGTAGAAACATTAGCTTGATTTATCCATCACTCTGATTGACTTGTCTGTTGTTTTTTTCAATGCATTATTTGCCCTGTACCTCAACAAGTTCTAGAATTCTGCGAAGGTCTTCCTTTATCTCCTCCAGAATATTTTTTTGATGCGGCTGTGATTTTTTATTTTTAAGGTTTTGTTTTGCACCAGCTATAGAAAATCTTTCTACATGAAGCAGTTGTTTTATTTCCAAGGCTTGGCTAATGTCCTTGCGGGTATAGATACGTTGACCGCTTCTATTTTTTTTTGGGGAGAGATTAGGAAACTCTGATTCCCAATAACGTAGCACATGCGGTTTAACCCCTACAATCTCCGCTACATCACGGATTTTGTAAAACATCCGCTCCTGCGTCAACGTACCTGATACTGCAAGCTGTTTATCCAATTGCCAATCCATAGCTAATCAACTATCTAACTGGAAAGGTCGATCCAGTCAATCATATATTTACTTTCATCAATTGTTATATTATGGTCGATTTTTTTGCAACTGCAGTATTTATTCTTCTTTATCATCTTTTACTTTGCTAGAATTCTCAATAACCTTCTCAATCACATGTGATGGTGCCTCTTCGTAGGACGAAAACTGCATGCTGAAGGAACCTCGACCACCAGTAATAGATCTTAAATCAGGGGCGTATGTTAACACTTCAGCCATAGGCACGTTCGCTTTGATTTTCTGTTTGTTTCCAGATGTGTCAATACCAAGAACCCTTCCTCTTCGCTGGTTAAGATCTCCCATAATATCTCCAACACATTCTTCAGGAGATTCAATTTCAATTACCATTACTGGCTCTAATAATATTGGCTTTGATGCCATGAAAGCTTCTTTAAAAGCCATAGATCCAGCAATTTTAAATGCAAGTTCAGACGAATCCACATCATGAAACTTTCCATCAAATAAGGTGACTCGACAGTTTGTTACAGGATATCCGGCTAGAACACCTTTCCCCATAACCTCTTTGATTCCTTTTTCAACTCCAGGTATGTATTGTCTAGGAATAACACCCCCCACAATGCCATCGACAAACTCAAAATGTTCACCGTTGACCGTAGGTTCGAGCTCAATATGGCAATCAGCAAACTGACCTCTTCCACCAGACTGTTTCTTAAGCCTACCATGACCTTTTGACTTTCCACGGATAGTTTCTTTATATGCTATCCTAGGTGGCCTGATCTTCATTTCTACTTGGAACTTATCCTTGAGCTTGTTCATTACAACTTCGATATGAACCTGTCCCATTCCAGAAACTATTAATTCTTTCGTCTGCTTATCAAGGCCAACACGAAGCGTTCGGTCTTCCTCTGTTAACTTAGCCAAAGAAGATGCTACTTTTTCTTCATCCCCTTTATTTTTTGGCTCTACGGCAAAGGAAATAACTGGCTGCGGAAGTTCATTTTGAAGGAAAGGTGACCCGGACTTGTCACTGGACAGCGTATTTCCAGTATTTGTACTTTTTAGCTTTGCCACCGCAACGATATCCCCAACAACAGTTTTATTTACTTGGTTCTGTTTTTTGCCCTGTATCTGCAACAGAGAACCGAGGTGTTCTTTTGAATTAGTACTAATGTTGTGTACATTGCTATCTGAAACAAATGATCCGGCATAAACCCTAAATATAGAAAGCTTTCCTGCGTACGGGTCGGCTACTGTCTTAAATACAAAGGCCTTGGCATCCGCATTTTCCTTTGAAATCACTTCACCACTCTCGGCTGGTCTCGCATCAACATCTAGCGGGGAAGGCATGAAGTTCACTATAAGATCCAGCGTTTTACGGATAACAATATTAAGGGTTGCGGAACCACAAACAACAGGTGATACTCCTCCTTTTATAACAGCCTTCCGAAAACCATCAAACAAGTCATTGTCATCGAGGGTACCGTTTTCTACAAATTTTTCAAGTAATGCTTCGTCAGTTTCTGCGACAGATTCAATAAGTTCCTGCCTTTCTGATTCCGCCATAGCGCGAATATCTTCTGGGATCGTCTCCTCGGAAAATTCTCCTTCACCATCTTTTTTATATATATATGCCTTCATGTACAAAAGGTCTACGACTCCTTTGAACTCGTCACCAGACCCTATGGGGAGAGTTAAGCGTAGTATTTTTTGCTTAAACAGGCTAGTTACTTGTTCAATGGTGTTTGAGTACGAAGCGCGATCATTATCCATCTTATTGATAAAAATTATACATGGAAGCTTTTTTTCTCTGGCCCATCCCCATACTTTTTCTGCCTGTATTTGAATTCCGGATTCTGCTGGCAGAACTATTATCACCGAATCCATGACTTCCATACATGCCAATGCATCAGAAACAAAGTTCTGATCGCCAGGCGTATCTATAATATTAATTTTGCAGTCTTTCCATTCGCAATAGGCCATGGCAGACGTGATGGATATTTTGCGTCTAATTTCTTCCGGATCAAAATCCATCGTAGAAGTACCATCATCTACTTTCCCCAGACGATTGATGGTCTTTGAGTTAAATAGCATAGCTTCCGCCAAAGATGTTTTTCCAGCGTTACCGTGGCCAACTAATCCTACATTTCGAATCTTCTCTGGCGAGAATATTTGCATGACCCCCCCCCCAAGGAAATTATGGAATTATTAACAATAAAGGGCTACGCTTCTAAGTAAGCGTACCAAATAACAATTAACTACCTCAAACTAGTAGATACTCTCACAAAATAATAGATTTTTGCAATGTGTCCAGCATGAAAACTGTCAAAACAACCACTTTTGCACTATTTCCAAGTAAGTAAAAAAACAATTATCAGATGTTTCAAGATATAAAGGGAAACGATTTGACTTGCAGGCGAAACGATAGGTGTGTTTAGTTAATTAGCTCGTAGTACATATTTCGGCGTTTTGGTGCTAGTCCAGCCGACTCAATTAATTTAAATATATCCTTTTCAGACAACCTAAATGAAACCCCTGCTGCAGAGACTACATTTTCTTCAATCATGGTTGAACCCATGTCATTAGCACCAAACATCAGTGCCAGCTGAGCCACTTTTGGGCCTTGGGTTACCCAGCTGGCCTGCAAATTATCAAAATTATCCAAATATAGTCTGCTTATAGCTAATGTTTTTAAATAATCAAATCCGCCACTTTCGGTTACATTGCTCATTGCTGTGTTATGCGGTTGGAAAGACCAAGGAATAAAAGCGGTGAACCCTGCAGTCTCATCTTGTAGGTCGCGGAGTCTGCGCAGACTTTCTATTCTTTCCGCAGTGGTTTCAATATGTCCGAACATCATAGTAGCTGTGGTGCGTATTCCTTGTAGATGAGCCTGACGCATCACTTCAATCCATTCATTGGCGCTACATTTACCTGGGCTTATTTTATCACGAGTTCGATCACACAGTATCTCAGCTCCACCACCAGGAATGGAATCTAACCCAGCAAGTCGTAACCTTTTAATAGTCTCTGGAATACTTATTTTGCTTAATTCAGCAATATGGGTTATCTCTGGTGGGGAAAATGCATGTATGTGTATTTCTGATCTATTCTTGATTCCAGAAACGAGTTTCTCATACCATTGTATATCGTAGTCAGGATGGTGTCCTCCTTGCAGTAGTATCTGAACTCCACCTAGAGCTTTGGTCTCATCAACTTTATTGTCAATCTCTTCGAACGAAAGAGTGTAGGCATCCGCATTACCATTTGGTTTATAAAACGCACAGAAAAGGCATTTTGATGTACAAATGTTTGTATAGTTAATGTTTCGGTCGATTATGTACGTTACTATCGGGTTTGGGCACTTGCGAAACCTAATAGCATTAGCCGTTTGACCTATACTTATTATGTCATGGGAATTGAAGAGTTCCAATGCTCTTTCATCACTTAACCGTTTTCCATCGATTACTTCCTCTAGGATAGGCACAATACTCATTGTTTTAGTTTACATGTAAATTTGACGAATGACTACAGCAAGTGGATATGAGCCAAGATTGTTCTATGGGTAGTTAACTTTTTAAATCTGTGGACAAATTACTTGAACTATTTACCCTCAAATCCACTATTTCAACTGTTTTAACTTTCCGCGATGAAGCCTCGAGAATTTTTACTAGGTATGGTCCAATCGCAAGAGTTTCCCTAGAACGCGCTATTCGTTCCAATGATTCATTTATGAAGCCAGCCATTGTTTCATAATTTCCTGTTGGTATTTCTAGGCCAAGCGATTCGTTGATCTGGTCTATTTCCATTGCCGCATCAACCACGAAGCGGTTGAAATCCAATTTTTCATAAGATTTAACCGTTTGGTCATATTCATCCTCGATTTCACCAACTATTTCTTCAACTAGATCTTCAAGAGTGACCACTCCTACCGCACCGCCGTATTCATCCACCACAACCGCCATGTGTATGCCAGCTTCCTGCATTTCATTTAATAATAATGAATTCTTTTTAGTGTCTGGAACGTAAAATGCGGGGCTCATTATACTAAGCATACTGGTCGTTGGATTTTTATGACGAAGAATATCAAATGCACTTACAATGCCAATAATGTTGTATATACGGTCACTGAAAACGGGTAGCCGCGAGTATCCGGTCTCAGCCACCATAAATTTTGCCTCAGCAATAGTGGCTTTTTCAGGAATAGCAGCTACGTGGATCAGTGGCTGCATTGCCGATACAACGTCACTACTTCTAAATTCAAAAATGCGGTCTATCATTTTGAGCCCTTCCTGATCTAGCTCAAGGCGCTCCTCGCTTATCTTTGTAAGAATCAGGATCTCTTCTCTAGAAATAAAGCTTTTATTAGTCTTGTTCTGGCGTAGTACAACTGACAATATAAACTGGGCTGCTGAGGAGGTGATAGCAAGAATAGGGCTGAACAGTTTGATTGATGCTAATAAAGGCTTAGTAATAATAGGGGCTAACTTTTCCGACGAAGCCCTAAACATGGCTTTCGGGACAATTTCTCCCAATATTAACGTGATTGGTCCCATGATGATAATAGAATAAATGTCTGCTCGATTCTCGAAATATTTGTATAAATATGCCGTGGCAGCTGCCGAGCCGATAAACACACAAAGGTTAGTTCCAATGGAGGTTGCCCCAAATATGCTATCGGGATTATTAAGCATATTTTCAAGAATCTTCGCATATTCTTTGCCACTTTCTGTAAGGTGTTTGAGTTTTACCTTGTTTAGCGAAACCAGCAACAATTCACTACCAGAAAAAAACCCCTCCAGCATTAGGAAGAAGGTTATCAAAGCAATAGTGAGTAATAAGTCCATATGCTAGGATTTCTGAGCGTTGTTAGGTTGGCTGTTACCATTAAGCTTTACTCTTAACTCTATAATCTTGTGCCCCTTAATTTTTTCCACCACGAACTCTAGGTCATTTAGTAGAATTGATTCACCCCACTTTGGTGCTCTTCCAAATAAGTGAAATACGTATCCTCCAATAGTTTCTATATCTTCATGCTCAATACTGGTTTTAAAAAACCTGTTAAAGTCTTCTATGGATAATGACGCAACCACTTTATGTGTACCATGGCCGATTCGAATAATTTCATCTTTCTTGTCTACTCTCAAATGTTTGCCCTGTCCCACCAGTTCATCGAGGATGTCATCGAGGGTAATAACCCCTTGCATACCACCATATTCATCCATAATGATGGCCATATGGGACTTACGCAACTTGAACTGTCCAAGCAACTCTTTTATATGCAAAGTTTCGGGGATTATAAAAGGTTCACGAATTAAATCTTTTAATTTAACGTCACTTGGTGGTGGATAGTTGAAACGCAATAAATCTTTTTTAAAAAGGATTCCTTTGACATTGTCTATTACTTCATCGTATACGGGAGCTCTAGCATAATATGACTCAACCATTTTGTCCCATGCTTCCTTCAGTGGAGTGTTTATCTCTAATGCTAGAATTTCTGTACGGGGAGTCATAATTTCAGAAACTAAAACATCATCGAGCTCAAAGACGTTGTGGATTAGCTCTTTTTCGTCTACTTCAATGATTCCCTCATCTGCACTTTCATCAACTAGAGTTTTTAGCTCATCTTCGTTTAGCATTGACTGTTCTGTACCATCTTTAAGGCCGAAAAGATGTGTAATAGAATTGGCAATCCATGTTATTACCACTTGTACCGGCCAGATGCCATACATGAAAAAGGTTAGAGGCAGTCCGACACAATGAGCCCATTTCTCATTATTATTATGAGCATAAGTTTTTGGTGTTATTTCTCCTAGAACAAGCAGGGTAAACACACCACCACCTAAAGCTATGGCTATGCCAATCTGTCCAAATAGGTCTAACGCCACGAAGGTTGCAATTGCCGATATGGCAACATTGATTATTTCATTTCCGATATAAATTGTTACAAGCAGACGATGAGGATTGTCTAAAAGTGTGGCTACACGAAGCCCAGAACCTCCTCCAGATTTTTTCATTCTTATAACCTGTGCGCGGGAAAGGGAAAACAAGGCAATCTCACTGCCTGAGAAAAATGCCGATGCACACAGTAGGATAATTATCGAAATAATTCGAATAGTATTGATATCATCCATGTTCTACGAGTGGGAACCTTGAAAAGATTGCCCTAAAAAGATACTTTCCATTAATTTGCTGTACTTAATAAGCATATTAAACTATTAGTGTTGCATATTGCTTTCGAATTCATTTTACCTAACCGAGCTAGTGATTGAGCTTTATGAAAGCCGTCTCTCCAAATTTAGACAATGATTCACCTATTACCACAGGATCACCAAAAACCACTATTTGGAGTTTATCTGGCTTGAGTCTTTTCTTGGAGGCAACCAGTACATCGTTTACGGTGACAGCCATTATCTTTTCACGGTAGCTTTCCAGGTAGTTGTCAGGCATTCCATAGTAATCAACTATCATCCTTTGCTTGAGTAAGCTTAAAGGTTTGTCAAAAATGAATATGAATTGGTTTACGATTGATTCCTTAGCGTCTTTTATCTCAGTTTCTGTGGCTCCAATTGTCCGCATTCGTTTCATTTCTTCTATTATTAAGTCAATTACCTCTGCTGTGTTGGAAGCTTTTGTCTCGGCACCAGCGATGAAACGGCCTAATTCCCACCTCCCGGCAAAAGTGTATGACCAGACAGAATATGCTAGGCCGCTGTCAGTTCTGACTTTTTGAACTAACCTTGAAGTAAATCCCGAGCCGCCAAGAATGTAATCCATCACACGTACAGCAAAGTAGTCTGGATCCGACCTAGTTCCTGCCAATGTGCCTGCTCGGATAACAGACTGAGGTAGCTTCTTTTTGGCAAGGTAAACCCCTCCCTGAATATTGAGATTCACTACCGGGTTAACTTTTGGATAAGTAGGATATGTCCCTTTCCAGTCACCAAAAATACTTTCTAGTTTGTCAATTATTTTTGCTTCGTTGAACTCACCGGTAATCCCAAGCATTATTGTCCGAGGGGTAAAAAAGTCTTTATGAAATGCCTTAACGTCTTCTAAGGTTATTGATGAGACGCTTTCCGTTGTTTTAATTGAACCGTAAGGAGAACCATTATAAAGAACTTTGTTTAACTCGCGCATGGCGGCTTTCGTTGGGTCATCATTTTCTCGTTTTATGGTATCTAGCATTCTTGCTTTTGCAAGCTCAAACCTGCTCTGATCAAATCTCGGATGTCTAAGCACTTCAGCAAGGAGTCTAAGACCCTGTTCTGTATCTTTACTTAATACATCAAGGGAAGCCGAACCGTATTCTAGACCAATTGACGTTTCTATTGATCCGGCTACAAACTCTAATGTTTCATCCAGATTGCTTGGCGTCATAGATTTAGTTCCACCCGAACGCATAGTCATGCCTGTTAGAAGGGCAAGGCCTTCTTTTCCAGAAGGTTCCCATATCGATCCTGTGCGAATCATTGCAAACACACTAAGGAGTGGAAGTTCATTGTTCGGCATAAGATGGACAATGATTCCGTTCTTAAGGATTACTCGCTTGGTTTTGGGAATTGAGGTGTCGATTGAGCGGAACTTGATATTTGCGAGTTTTGGTCTATTGCCATTACTCGTTTCCAAATCCTTTACATGTATAACTCCGTTGTAGCATGCCGTAATCATGGATATGTGAAGACAAAGTACAACCAAAAGTTTGGATAGTTTCATATTTTCTTTTTAAGTGTAGCTACTGTCACGTTACTGTGTTTAAAGTATTTACGAGCCACCCTTTGAATTTGTTCTGGAGTGATTGATCTGTAGTGATTCATAGAAGTCATGATATAGCGCCAGTCACCGGTAATTTGCTGGTAGTGTGCCAACTGGCGTGCCATGCTATAATTGGAAACCATATCTCTTAATTGCCCAGCTTCCAAATTGTTAACGACTTTTTTTAGTTCCTTCTTGGTTACAGGTGTATTTTTTAATTTATCCAATTCCGCCCAAACTTCCTTTTCCACATCCTTAATCGATTTGTGTGGCCGGGGTACAATATAAACTGTAAATAAGTTTGGGTAACGTGATCCAGGCACTGTAAATGTTTCAGCAGATAGGGCTACCTTTTTATTTATTATCAACTCTTTGCTAAACCTGCTAGTTCTACCCCCAGATAAAAGTGAATTAATTACATCAAAAACATAATCATCTTTGTCTGGCAGCGTGGGCTTATGAAAACCCATTAGCAGGATAGGATTCGCATCAAACTCCACTTGAACACGGCGTTCACCATTTTGAGGTGGCTCTATGCTTACCATTCTGTCAGGAAGCTTTTTAGCAGGTAAATCACTGAAATATTTAGTGATGATACTCTTGGCTTGTTCAAACTTGACATCACCAACAATAGCAATTACCGCATTATTAGGGGAGTACCAAGTTTTAAAGAAATTATTTACAGTTGATAGAGGTAGTCTGGCGATATCAGAATCCCAGCCTATTATTGGCCGACCATATGGGTGTGCAATGAAAGCAGCCGACAAGTATCGTTCATACAGCTTTCCAAAAGCCTTGTTTTCGTATGACCGGCGGCGCTCTTCTCTTACAACATCGCGTTCAGAAAAATATTCGCGAAATACCGCATCACGCATTCTCTCACTTTCTATCCATGCCCAGAGCTCCAGCTTGTTGGATGGAAGGCGTATTATGTATGTTGTTGTGTCCTTACTAGTGCCTGCGTTGAACCCAACTCCACCCTGGGATGAATAAAGTTTGCTGTAATATTCTGAAGCTACATAGTTTTTATGTTTGGCTTGAGCAGCTTTCAGCTTCTTTACCAGCTCATCAATAAGGTCTTTTGGAGCGTTATTCCTTCGAGAGGCGTCAAGTTTCTCTCCAAGTTTTAAAACCATCTTTAGTAGTGGATATTCCTTTCCCCAGTCGAGAGTGCCTAATGTAGTGGTACCTTTGAACAACATATGTTCCAACATATGCGCCGTACCCGTATAGCCGGATTGCTCTTCTACTGAACCAACAAGAAAGCTCATATGGATAGCAAAAGTTGGGGAACCTTTGCGCTCTAAAACTATGGTTTTCAGGCCATTGTTTAAGGTAAATTCTTTTACGCGGGACTGTAGATCAAAGGCTTCCGCGGTAGATATCCAAGTCGTGAAAAATGGCAAAGTAAGCCCAAGGGACAAAACCAAAGATAGCGATAGGCTTTTATATTTAAAGGTATCTTCAGGACCGTACATCATGGAAACTTAAACAACTTTCCCTGCTGCTTCCACATTTTTAAAATAAAGTGTATAGGAGCATCTTAAATTGAGTAATAGCTAATGTCAACTGATCACGAAACTGTAAAATTACCGTCTTCTAAGTATTATCATCACTTGATTGTTCGCATATAGGGCACAATAATTATTAAATATTTTCTAGCAATGAATCCAATATTCGCCATCCCTTTCTAGTAGCCTTAAGTTTTTTTCCTGATATTGCAAGAAGGTTGACATTAATTAAATCATTGATTTTAGGCGTAAGCTCAATATTCGCTAGCGGAATTCCATTTTTTAATCGTAACCCAAGCATCAATCGCTCTATTCGTTCTTTTTTATTGGTTATGGTTTCTGTTTTATAAATCGCCTTACCACTTTTCATCACACGGTTAATATACGATTCAATTTTTTTTACATTAGAATATCGCTTGCCGTTCATAAACCCATGTGCACTAGCTCCTATTCCGATATAATTTTTATAGTTCCAATATCCAAGATTATGAGAGCAATGTAATTGTGGTTTGCAGTAATTAGATATTTCATAATGATTATATCCAGATTTTGTTAGCTTTGATTCTGTCAAGTCGAACATAGCCATGGTATTTGCTTTCTGTATTTTATTTCCACCCTTCCACATGGGCGTGCCAGGCTCTAGGGTCAATTCATAAGCAGATACATGATCTAGATCAAGCGCAGATATACGATTAAGTTCTTTTTGCCATTGACCTATGGTTTGGTCAGGCAAACCAAACATAAAATCAGCAGAAAGTTGCGGGAAATCAGCAAGTCGAGCCAAATGTATGGCTTGCCTAGCTTCCTTGGAAGTGTGATTACGACCGAGATATTTTAGTGCCATGTCATCAAATGATTGTACCCCAACAGAAAGTCTGTTAATCCCGGCGCTTTTGTAGGATTTTAGTTTATCCAATGTAAGGGTTTCAGGATTTGATTCTATTGTAATTTCAATATTATTATTTAGCCGGTAGCCTTCAGAAGTAGCACGGATAATATTATTAATATTAGTACTTGAAAGCACTGAAGGGGTGCCTCCACCAAAAAAGATAGAACTGACCCTGGCATCACATTGACTATTTGCGTGATATGCAAGCTCCATTATCAATGCCTTCACGTAGATATCATAGTTCTCTTCCATTCCGGCAACTGAATGGAAATCGCAGTAAAGGCATTTACTTTTGCAAAATGGGATATGGATATATATGCCTATTGAGGATGTCATCGCAGGCTATTCATCACCAAGGCTTGTTGCCCACTGCCCAAGAGTGCCATTAGAAATAGCATTTCTAATATCTTTGATCCGTTTATTGTAAAAGGATAGATTGTGGATAGTATTGAGCCGGAGACCTAGAACCTCATTGGAAGTAAACAGATGTCTGAGGTACGCACGGGAAAAATTGCAGCATGTATAACACTTGCACTCTGAATCCAATGGGTTCGAGTCGTCTCGGTGAACGGAATTTTTTAGCTTCACCACACCACTAGAGGTAAAAAGTGAACCGTTTCGTGCGTTTCTTGTCGGCATAACACAGTCAAACATGTCTATACCTCTGGCTACACACCTAACCAAGTCATCTGGCGTTCCTACTCCCATAAGGTATCGTGGCTTATCTTTTGGTAGATGAGGCTCAGTACACTCAATGATTTTGGCCATAACCTCTTTTGATTCTCCCACGCTAAGGCCACCAATGGCGTAACCATCAAATCCTAAATCAACTATGGCTTGTGTGCTCTCTATTCTAAGGCCTTCGTGGAATCCCCCTTGAGCGATACCAAATAAAGCTAAATCATCCCTTGTTCGAGCTTCCAAACATCTTTTTGCCCACCTTGTGGATCGGTCTGTGGCTTCCTGTCCATAGTCAGACGAAGACTCTTCGGTATACATTTCATCTAGTGACATCATGATATCTGAACCGAGGGCTTGCTGTATTTGAACTGACAACTCTGGGGTTAGCATGTGGTGAGATCCGTCCAGGTGAGAAGCAAACCAAACGCCCTTTTCACTAACTTTCATTAGCTTCTTCAATGAAAAGATTTGAAAACCACCCGAATCGGTGAGAACCGGTCCGTTCCAGCCCATAAACTTATGGACACCTCCTAGGTTTTGCACAACTTTGTGTCCTGGCCTCAAGTATAAGTGATAAGTGTTAGAAAGAATGATTTGATATCCAAGTGCGGTAACCTCTTCGGGGGCCAGAGTCTTTACTGCTCCATATGTGCCTACCGGCATGAATACTGGAGTACTTACGGTTCCATGGCTTGTTACAAACTCGCCAAGCCTTCCTCTACTCGAAGAGTCTTTTTGTATAACTTTAAATTGTAGATTCATCCAAAGATTTTGGAATTAATAATGCTTTGCAGTCTATGGTTATTACTGGTCATCATTCTGCGTGGTTTTCTATTCAGTACCATGTTTTTTTGATTGTAAAACATGTAAGTACGGAAAGCTATCAGCGCCAGGCATATCCAATATTATTTCTGGATTAGAGCAATCTTTGATAGGGCAAGCGTACAACCTGTAATTTGCGCCATTCTCGGCTATTGTCTGATTGTTTGGTGAGACCGTAAATAACAACCATTTTCCATCACTCGACAAGGTTCCGTCATATTCATGGCTAACTGGGCCAGGCATATCAACAATAGTTCTAATATCCCCAGTCTTATAATTGTGGATTACAATAGAACTTTGACCATTGCCTCTGTTAGAAGTCATTGCCATTAATTCTGACCCAAAGGCGGTAGATGGTCTACAGCCACTACCGATCTCTCTTGTATTACCATTTACCAAGTTGACCATTTCAACTCGCCAGCCAAGCCTATTGACAAGAATATACATTAAATTCTTACCTTTGTTTGCAGCTGGTTGATGGAGGTTTATGGACTTATATTGAGGAAGATAATTGATCGGGTTATCAGATTGCTTGCCAGTCCTAATGTCCATTTTCCGAATATGGCGTTTACCCGTCTTTGGATCTAGTGGATCAATTAGCGCAGTATGATGGTCTATAAAACTTATGAACTCCACACTGTTGATATGTAACGAATCTTCTTTCAAGTTAAATAGACTAAATCTGCCTAGATACGAACTGGTACCTAGGTGTCTTATAAAAAATAGCCATTCGCCGTTTGGTGATATGCGGGGAAATAATTCATCCTCTTCAGTGTTCGTGAGGCGGTGAACTTCTCCTCCGTATTTTCGCAGGTATAAGTCCCATTGCCCGTTTGTATTGTTTGCCCATGCAAGCATAGTTGGTGGACCAGGAATCATTTTTGATAACCCTTTAAATTTAAACCTTTCTTCCTTAGGCTTTAAAGCTATCTCTGCTTTATGGGCTGTTTTATTGATCTGAGGCTCAAATCGAGCGCAAACCCCGGCGTATTGTTGGCTAAACCAGGTAAGGTTGAAAAAAGTGATGCATGCGTTTCTAGTATCAAAATGAAAGATACTAGCAATTAGCAAACCGGCCAATGAAAAAGTAATTAAAATCACCAGTTTTTTCATGCTACTACTTTGGTCCAATTAAGCTTAAAAGTAAAGAGGCTCAGCTATCCGCTGAGGTTTATATAGAGGGAAATAGAAAGCTTGTTAGCCCTTTTAATTTTGAGCCTTTTTCGATACTGGTCCTGGCAAGGGATAGAGGTCATCGATACTATGCACTTTAAAACGATCATCTTTAAAAACCAAGTGCTCTCTTTTAAGTTCAGTTGGGGATTTTAGCCCACATGCTGCAGTTATGGCGAAAAGTCCGGCCCGGGCGGCAACAATGTAATTCAGGGTTCTATATTTCTTTTCATCCACATAAAGTAGACGTTGAGACTTTTTATTAGTTGTTGCAACACCAACGGGACAATTATTTGTATGACAAGATTCGGTCATTATGCATCCAACGGTAATCATAAAGGATCTTGCTCCGGCTACTAGATCTGCTCCCATACCGAGGGCAATTGCATGTTCATCTGGCAAATGGAGCCTGCCAGCTACTATGATTTTGAGTTTATCGCGAACGCCATATTTTCTAAAGGCATCATCGGCAATTGTGATGGCAGAGTATATGGGCAAACCAAGGCTATCTGCTAATTCTTTAAAGGTGGCACCGGTACCTCCTTCACCACCATCTAGTGTAACAAAGTCTGGGCCATTCCCACGTTTTGCAAATTCCATTGCAATATCATCGATTGAAGTATTATCTCCAACGACAACTTTAATGCCAACCGGTAGACCAGATTCCTGCTGAACACGCTCGACAAAATCAAACATTTCAACAACGTTTGAAAACTGCAGAAATCGATTTGGACTATCAATAGTCTTCCACGACTCAATACCACGAAGTTCGGCTATTTCTGGGGTAACTTTAGACCCTTCCAAATGACCGCCGCGGATTTTTGCACCCTGGCCCAATTTAAGTTCTATTGCCTTTACCTGTTCTAAAGATGCTTTTTCTTTTAACATTTCCCAGTCCATCTGGTTTGATTTGTTCCTAACACCGTAAAGGCCAGGCCCGATTTGGTATATAATGTCGCAATTGCCTTCAAGGTGGTGTGTGCTGATGCCTCCTTCCCCAGTATTCATCCAAGACCCACCCGCCAATCCAACTCCCAAACTAAGGGCTCTTATGGCATGTGGACCCAGGGCACCATAACTCATACCACTAACTCCGATAAGGCCCTTTATAGCCCACGGATATTTTCTATTTGTGCCAATATGAATGTAATTATTTTCAGTCAACAGCCAGGGCTGAATAGTGTTGTCAACCATCTTTTCCGTGCGGAAAAATATCGATTCATCTTGAATATCGTATTTTCGTGAATTGATTAGTGGTTTATTATCCACTTCTAATTCTTCATTCAGCCGTGGGAACATACTATTTTTGATAAACATTCCGGGGCTTTGAAAGTCCCTCTTGCTACCAAAACTTATCAACGTTTTTTGGTATTTGGCGGCTTTTACTATAGAAACGAATTTAATTCGGCTAATAGGACGGCCAGAGTTATCCTCGTCTGTAATGTAAAAACGAAATTCAGGTCCAACATTCTCGATTAAATAGCGCAATATCCCAAGTAGCCAGTATTTACCACGTAGCAATGAATGCTGAGCTTGCTTTTTATTCTTGAAATAAAGCCATATTAAAAAAAACGGTGGAGTGAGGAATGCGACAAGAATTATGACTAAAGTAAGAACTGTCACCATATCGGTTACAATTGAAGGGAGCATAAAACCTCAAAAAATTATTAAACAAAAAGCTGTTGGAGATTTATTCTACAACTTCCTTTGAGCAACTGGATTATTACTGCCAGTGAAGTTCCCACTACTTATCGCATCTCCAATCCCTTTAAGGGTAATTGTTAACATGTATTTTTTCTCGTTCACCGGTTCCGTAACTCCTGATGAGTTTACCTGATTTATCAGTCTGTCGTGGTAGGCAAGCTTTACACCCCAGCATTCGAACATCTTTTGTAATCGTAAAACGCTTGCGTGTATTTGATTTTCTGTTTCAAAGTAAACTATAGAGTAATCAGCACGTATTTTCCAAGGCAAAGCAATTTCAAAATACGCTGTGTCCCATGCAACATATGGATATTCTACATTATGATCGACTGCAAAATGCAATTGGTCATTGTAGCGAAATCCTATCTCTGCGTTGTATTTCTCCCAGTGTTGATCATAGGTGTTGTAAGTTAGATCAAAATTTGCAAGAAGCCAAGGCATTAGCTTTGTGTCCAGATCAAAAAGTATTGAAGTAAATGGTTTTTTTTCATCATCAGGGTTTTCTGTGCGAGTAGCTTCAATTAAATTATAACCTTGTGACACAGAAAAGTTTACCAGTTGCACCGTTGAAGACTTGTTGTTATTTATCTGTTTGGCAAAAATGGTGTTTGTAATAGAATATGTGATTAAGTTATATGGGCTTGAATCATCTATTCCATCAACTACCCTCACCTTAAGCCTGTTTTCACCTTTATAATCGTATCCTGGTATGTAACTCCACTTGACGCGTGGAATGATTAGATGCTTGATACGGGGGCGCCATTTGCTAGGTCGTTCGAAAATACTGTAAAAGCTGGGTCCAACAAGCGAAACATTTGCTTTATAATATTCTCTCAAAAACCCTTCTTTAGTTTCCACGCCATCTTCAATACCATTTGAGTACCATGTCAACCTATATTCTAGACTGGGAGTAACATTTAGCCATGGTGCTATCGCTACTGGAAGCGATAACTTAGGATATACATCCACACGATCAACTTTCCATTCATCTGTGATACCAGCTGACACTTTTTTTGTATGATAGTTGTAGTAGCTAGACTCAAGAGCGCCGTAAAAGGGAGTTTCTCCTAGTTTTTCAGGATAGTTGTTGAATAGTAGTGCTGGTACCGTGTTGAGCATTTCTTCATCCTCCACAACAGTAGATTCATGAACCTTTACCTGCAACTGCGCTGTTCTCGTAGTGCTCCAGTTTTTTTGAAGGTCCACATAGCTTTCCGAATACCGCCTAGTGCGTTCTGATACGCTATCATCATACTCGCGAGAGATGTTGTTTTCACTTTCCCTGTCAACTAAGACTTTACCTATAATGTTGTAGGGAAGTTTATGATGATGTCTCCATAGGATTTTCCAAAAGTCGCGACCGTCTTCCCTTTGTTGAAGGAAATCACCATCTAAGCTTCCATTTACGTTATGGTCGAGAATGTATCTGTATTGGAGGCCATATCTACTGCTATTTTCGCCTAAGTAGTGATAAGTTAGTGTGGCATCCATGTTATCTGAAATAGCCCAGAAAAAGCTTTGCCCATATGCAAAACCGCTTTCGGTAGATGTACCAATAGATGGCTCCAGTAGACCAGTTGCCCTCTTTGTCTTGGCTGGAACTATCATATACGGCAGCCAGAGTATAGGCACATTCCCGGCGCGGAACACCATACTCTTCATGAAAGCATACCCTTCCATTGTAAGGTCGACTTCTTTGGCGTCCAACCTCCATGAATTGTTTTCAGGTGGGCAACTTGTGCATGTGCCTTTAACTATCAAGTAGTGATTTTCTGCAATTCGCTCAATCTTGTCTCCAGAAAAATAATATTCACTTCCAACATTACCTTTGGCGCTATAAAGCGTACCTAGATGGGTTTTACTATTAATCAATATTTTGTTAGCCCAAATTGAAGTTTCATTTTCTGTGTATTGAGCATTTCCGATAATAGTCCCCTCTCCGGTCATTGGATTTAGTAATGCGTTGTCTCCAGTGGCTGTTTTATTTCCATACTTAATTACAACATCTCCATTGGCCTCTACGACACCGCTGCTGCCTTGACGGATTAATTGGTCTGCTGTAACGGATAAAGCCGCATCAGCGGTTTTTTGATCTATTAATTGGGAAACTTCATCTGAGTGTTGGTCTGCTTGCGCAGAGTTTGGGAAAAAAAGCAAGGGAGGGGTGCACATCAGTAATGCCAGATAGGCAAGTCTCGTAATGAAGCGTGCTATCAATGGTAATCCAGAATAGAGTTGTAGTCCAAGGTGTTATACCAGACTAAAGTGATATAAGCTACATTATCGAAATTTTATTTTCGCATTTAAGCTATCTTTTTCGGTTCTAACTACAACATTAATCATGACTTTGGTGTCACAATAATTCAGAGTAGAAGTTGGAGCTTATGAACAAATTCTAACATTATCCTTAGCTTGTGGAAAACTTATGGATAAAATAGGCTTTTTCCACTTTTTGTCTTTGCAATTCAATGATTTCGAAAAATTAAACCAGATTATAGAATTACTGCCAGTATGATCTATGCTTTTGTACTCTAAGGACTTAAAGCAAATTTTAATTGCTTCAAGTTGTTTGTTAACGAATTTATTGAAAAATTTAACTATTGCTCGTTTTTTTTTCAACATGCTTCAAGGTTTTTCTCAGATTTCCGCAATTTACAGGCCTTTTAGCCAAATACTCAGCGGGGTTTATGCCAATTTAAAGTGCCTAATTTTTGGTTCTTTTTGCTACTGGAATATACTTTCTTTTTCTTTTTCCTATATAGACCTGTCTTGGCCTACCAATTCTATGAGATTTATCTGTAACCATTTCTTGCCATTGGCTAACCCAGCCAATGGTTCGTCCAATAGTAAAGATGACCGTAAACATTGTTGTTGGTATTCCTATTGCCCTAAGTATTATTCCAGAGTAAAAATCAACATTTGGATAAAGCTTTTTCTCTATAAAATACTCATCTTTTAAAGCGATTTCTTCCAGTTTCATTGCAATTTCAAACAAAGGGTCATCAACTTTTAGTTCGTCTAGAACCTTTTTGGACATTTTACGGATTATTTTGGCTCTGGGATCGTAGTTTTTGTAGACCCTGTGTCCAAAACCCATTAATCGAAAGTTAGAACTAGGATCTTTTGCGCGATTGACAAATTCCTTAGTTCTAGATGGATCACCAATTTCTTTTAACATTTTAATAACCGCCTCGTTGGCTCCACCATGGGCTGGACCCCATAATGTTCCAACACCTGCTGAAATACATGCGTATGGGTTAGCCTGCGATGAACCGGCAAGCCTAACCGTTGAAGTAGAAGCATTCTGCTCGTGATCTGCATGTAGCAGGAAAAGAAGATCTAAGGCTTTGGCTGCTATTTCGTTTACCTGATATTCCTCCGAAGGAAATGAGTTCATCATATGTAAAAAATTAGAAGCATAATCTAAGCTGTTTTTTGGGTAAGCAAAAGGTTCACCCTTTGAGTACCTATATGCCCCTGCAGCTATTGTGGGTAACTTTGCTATTAGCCTATGGGCGGTTATCTCTCGGCTCCGCTCATCCCAAATGTCTAATGAATCGTGATAAAAAGATGATAAAGCTCCCATGACTCCGCAAGTAATAGCCATTGGATGTGCATCACGACGAAAACCACTATAAAAATCGTGTAAACCCTCGTGAATGATTGAGTGTCGAGTTATTATAGAATCAAATTCTTTTTGTTGTTTGCGGGTTGGAAGATCACCGTAATACAATAAATAACATACCTCGAGAAAGTTGCTGTGCTCTGCGAGTTGCTCAATGGGGTAACCTCTGTATTGCAAAACTCCCTTTTCACCATCAATAAAAGTTATTGCACTTTCACACGCAGCTGTATTGACGAAACCTGGGTCAAATGTGAACATGCCCAGTTCTTTGTACACTGTTCCAATATCAATAACAGGAGGCCCTTGTGAGCCTTGAAGGATATCAACCTCAATAGATTTACCAGTGTTGTTGTCTGTAATGGTAACAGTTTTTTTAGGCATGACTTTCTCCTCAGAGCAACTTCATTTAAGCAGGTTGACTAAAAGAAAAATTAAATAATTTAATCGGCTTTCACCTATAACATAGCATACAGCAGGCTTGTTGAAACGAAAGACTTTCACTTCGAGTATCTATAAAGTAAAATGGTTTGACTCAATAGAAAATGGCTATTATTTGTTCCTTTTTGATTCCTATTAACACAACAAAGGTAAAGTCATAATTCGGTGGTGTATTGATATTAAAAGTTGCGCCCGTAGCTCAGCTGGATAGAGCATCGGACTTCTAATCCGGAGGTCGCAGGTTCGAATCCTGCCGGGCGTACCACTTTTCAATGACTTATGGGGATGGTGATTTAAGGGTTTAAATTAGCAACCCTATAGCAACCTTTTGGTTACAAAAAACACCCCTGTTAACCTCTCATTTGCCGTGTAAGCATAATTTACCAGTTACCTTAATTTCATATAGGTAATTTGGCTTTTGTTGTTCCACATCAATGAAAATGGCGCTGATGGCGGTGATTTACCAAAGTGTAGCCGAAACTATGTTTTGGCTCAGTAACAGGATGCTATCCAGTTTCCACATTTGTCGAACGTGCGACAAATCTCAAAATAGATATAAGAATGAATAAGTCGGCTATCTCGGTGTGGCGTCGGGCAGTCCACCATCGACAGGAATGGTGGCGCCCGTAGTTGGTGTTTGGCGGGTGGCGAAATAGATAACCGCCCTGGCGACATCCTCACCCGTTATCTTTTCTTTAAGCAGGTTTCTGTTTCTGTAATAATCTTCAAGCCCCTTTTCACTGAGGCCTCTGGCGCGCATCCTGTCTGGCCCGACCTCAGCCCACAAGCCGGATTTTCTGGTGCCATGAGAGAAAACCGCATCAGGAGAAACCATGTTCACCCGTACACCCAATGGCGCCAGCTCCATGCTTGCGATTCTTGCTAGTTGATGAGCCGCCGCTTTTGTGGCGCTATATGCGCCGAACTTGGCGCCCGGCGCAAAAACGTTTTTTGTGGAAATCAGCACAATATCCCCACCAGCGTACTGCCTCTCAAATAGGCGCGAAGCTTCGGCAAAAACGTGGAGGGTGCCCTCAACGTTCACCTTCTCAAGTTTGATAAATGCCAAAGGCTCCATATCTGCCAGAGATGACACATGGGCAAGTCCTGCGTTTGCCACCACAAGGTCTATTCCCCCCCATTCTTCAACGATGCGGCCAAATGCATCTGCCACTTCTTTTGTGTTTGTGACATCCATAGGTGCGCTGATTATCCGGTTCCCATATTTTTCTTTAAGCTCACGCTCCAAAGTCCATAAATGCTTTCCTGGTAAGTCAGTGGCTGCGACGTGGCACCCTTCTTCCAGCAACCTGGCACAAATGGCTGATCCAATAGCACCTCCAGCCCCTGTGACCAGTGCTATAGACCGCATCAGAGGGGGTTCTTTGGCGACAACCATCTTCGCATGTTGCATGTTAAAATATTCCATCTCAAATAAATGACGCTCACCAATTCCTTCGTATCGACCGGACGCGGCTATTTTTGTTTTAACTGAAATGGTTTGTCTGGTGATATTGCGCACAACATCGGCTTCGTCCGTGTTTCTACCAAGACATACCACACCCATGCCGGGGATAAAAATCACTCGCGGCAAAACATCAAACGGCGCCAGAGTCGATCCGGTCAATTTTGAATGCTTGTTAAAATATCTATCATATTTTTTAGCGTAATCTGTGAAAGCTTTCTTCAGTTGTATTGTTAATTTGTCGGCGTGGCCAAAATTTGGTTTATTTATCCATACTGGCCATGGTTTGGTTCTGACTATATGGTCGGAGGTGATCGGCGGCGCAAGAGCCAGCTCTTTCCCTGTGCGCGATTCGACGAATTGAATCGTTTCATCATCAATAAGCGGTTTTAATATAAATAGCTTATTCAACCTATCTGACTTTTCGTTTTTAATGGAGAGGAGTCCGCGCAATATAGGCGCTATCATGGCGTATCTTTTTTTGGCGGTTGCAACAGATGTGATTTTTGTTTTGGCGGTTCTTGATTTTGTTTTTGCCAGAAACTTCTCAGCCTTGGTGACCAGACTAATCGTAGAAATGTACGATTCTTTTGCCGTATCGCCCCATGTTACAAGGCCGTGCTTAATCAGGATAGCACCTTTAGTATTTGGCGATTTATCAAAAGCCTTGGCCACGGCTTTCGATAAATCGAAACCCGGCCGTTTGTAATCTATGAGCACAACGTCCTCGCCAAAAATCTGATGAAGGATATTTTTAGCATCTTTTCTATTGGTAAGTGCCAGGATAGGGTCGGCGTGGGTATGGTCTACAAATTTTTTCGGAATGAACGCGTGCAACAACGCTTCAATGGAAGGTGTGGCTGCGTTTGGGTCGAACCTGTTTCTTAGAAGTTCGGCAAGCATATCGTCGTCAGATATTTTCGACAATGTTTTCAACCGCAGAAGACCATGCAGGTCCAGCGCACAATGGTCTTTTGGCTCAATTGTTTTAAGGTCATACCCTGAAGCCTTTATAATGAGGGCGGGCCTGTTTTCATCGAGTATGTTTTTGACAGTTCCTTTGACCGAGGTGTTGCCGCCTCCATGAAGGACCAGCCTCCTTTCACCGCCAATAAGCCGGCCGGTATACGTCCTTAAAGCCAGATCGACTCCCAGCTTAGTATCGAAATATTTTTTAGCTTTAGACGCCTCCGCGTCAGACCATAAATTCTTCATTTAGAGATTCGCAGTTCATCAAGCATAAACTTCGCATTTTCCTCCAGGTTTCCGGCAAACAAGGCCGATCCGCTTACATAAAGGTCGGCGCCCATAGCGACATAGTCGGCAATGTTGTTTTTCTTAACGCCGCCATCCACACACAAAATAATGTCCCTGTCCAAAGCTTCGACAATCTTTTTTAGCTTTTTGAACCTCGCCTGAGTCACTTCGAACGCAGGATTTTCCGCGCCTGCCGGATCAACGGCGAGTAGAACTATCATTTCCACCTCATGGAGCAATGGAGCAATCGATTCCACCGGCGTCGCAGGGCTGATTGCGATTCCACGGGCAACTCCATGAGCGGTGTTGTTTGCGTTCTTCATCCCTCCAAGCTCCTTCAATAGGGCAAGAGCGTCCTGGCATTCTTCGATATGCACCGTCAAAATGTCTGCCCCGGCTTTAACGTAATCGGCCGCCTTTTTTTCCACATCACTTATCATTAGATGCACATCTTTAACAAGCGGGGTTTTTACGCTTTCGATGTACAAGGGACCAACCGTCAGAGCAGGGACAAAGTTCCCATCCATCACGTCGAAATGAATCGCCCTGACTCCGGACTTTTCCAGTTTGGACAGATCGGAGCCAAGATTCATCAGGTCGGCGGATATCACTCCTGCGCTAAGTGTCGGGCTTTCTTTCTTAAATATATCGAAAGCCTTCGCCAATGACATGGAAGCTCGCCTTATTTGCTTTCGTTTTTCAATGTTTCGTAAAGATCGAAAGCTTCTTTTGGAGAAGCGTCTTCGTGCACAACTTTTTGCACTGCCTGAATCATCGACTCAGGAGAGTCGGACTGGAATATGTTACGGCCCATATCAACACCCAAGGCTCCTTGTTGCATGGCTTTGCTAGCCATGGTGAGGGCTTGAAGTTCCGGCAGTTTCTTGCCGCCGGCTATAACTATCGGCACAGGGCAGGATGCGGTTATGGTCTCGAATCCCTCTTCGATAAAATATGTTTTCACATAGCTAGCGCCCAGTTCCGCGCACATCCTGGTGGCTAGCCTTAAGTACTTAGCGTCTCTGGTCATGCTTTTACCGACGGCTGTAACGCCGAGAACTGGCACGCCGTAACGCATACCCATATCGACGAGGCGTGTCATATTATTTACCGACTGCGTCTCGAAATCGGCGCCGATATACACCTGCACGGCAACGGCGGCGGCATTTAATCGAAGTGCGTCTTCTATGTCGACAGCGATTTTCTCGTTGGAAAGCTCTTTTAATATGCTGGGTCCCCCGCTGGCTCTTAGCACAACGCCTTTGTTGAATGTTGGGGGTATAACCGTCCGCAGTATGCCTCGGGTGCACATCAACGTGTCGGCATATGGAAGAAGAGGCACGATGTTCAGGTCGATCCTCTCCAGACCGGTTGTGGGCCCAACGAAATAACCATGGTCCACCGCAAGCATCACTGTACGACCACTTTCCGGGTTAAATATGTTCGACAGCCTGTTTTTCATTCCCCAATCTAAAGAGTTGGAGCCTTTCAGGCCGAACTGGTGATTTTCCTGTGGTATCTTGCTAGAATAGTTTTTCGTTTCAGTCAGGCCTTCTTTATCCGCCATTTTCACCCCTCTTTTAGTGCAAAATATATGTCTGCGGCTTTTTTGAACCGTTTAACCTAGTTACGTATAATAAAAAACAGGCGTGGAATATAACACACATTCGCATGACTTCTCAAGTTCACCAAAGGCATATTTCACTGTGCTGGATGTTTATTATTAACTCGACTTAGGCATAAAGTTTTAGCTTTGTGAAATGCTCTATTTACTGGCTATCGCAACTTCCTGTCCATCCGGAAAATAAAACAGTAAAAAAGTCCACCGTTTCTCCATTTTATCTTGACTGCAACTATTCCCATACCAGCTAAACTTATTTTTATGAAACGCACAGCGATTACTTTACTGACTACCCTTGCCGTACTCTTAGGAAGTGCGGACGTGAGTTGGAGTGCTGATTTCAATAAGGGTTATGACGCTTATAAGAAAGGTGATTACAAAACTGCTCTGCGTGAATTCAAACCACTTGCCGAACAGGAGCATGCCTTAGCCCAGACCATCCTTGGTTTGATGTACCGCAAAGGACGAGGTGTTGTACAAGACTATAAGACTGCGGTTAAGTGGTACACACTTGCTGCCGAACAGGGGGATGCCAATGCCCAGGCCTACCTTGGGGTGATGTACGTCATTGGAAAAGGTGTTCCAGAAGATTATGTTTACGCTTACATGTGGATAAACATCGCCGCGTCTTCTGGGGATAAGAATGCAGCTAAAGCCAGAGGCATCGTTACGAAGGCAATGACCCCTGCCGAAATTTCTGCTGCACAGAACCTTGCTCGAGAATGTGTGAGAAAAAAATATAAGGGTTGTTGAGTCCAACGCACAGACAACCTGATCAACTTCGTCTTTCCGCATTGACCTTTTGCCAAATTAATCTGCTAAACTTGTTTTCATGAGACGCACAGCGATTACTTTACTGATTACCCTTGCCGTACTCTTAGGAAGTGCGGGTGTGAGTTGGAGTGCTGATTTCGCTAAGGGTCAGGCTGCTTTTGATGAACGTGATTACAAAACTGCTCTACGTGAATTCAAACCACTTGCCGAACAGGGGGATGCCTTAGCCCAGTTCAGCCTTGGTGTGATGTACTACACTGGAAAAGGTGTTCCACAGAATATGGTTTATGCTTACATGTGGTTTAATATTGCCGTATCTTCTGGGTATAAGAATGCATCTGAAATCAGAGACTTCATTGCGGAGCTAATGACACCTGCCGATATTTCTACTGCACAAAACCTTGCCCAAGAATGTATGAGAAAAAACTTTAAGGGTTGTTGAGTCCAACTCATAGACCGCCTGAGCGGAATTCCTGACACCTTAAGCAAAAACCTAAGAAATTCAAATTTTTCAGGTTTTAAAGACTCTATAGCCTTTGTTTCGACGACTAACTATATTGACTAGAACCGCAAAATTGTAGGGTTAAATTGGAGATGTCATTAGCACTTCCCTTTTAGAAGAAAGCCCAAAAGGTTCTTTGCTAAGTAAAAAATAAGGCTGTTTAGCAAATTTATGGATTTTATTTAGCAAGTGTTTGGCACCAAACTGCCTTCAAGTTGTAAATAAATGCTATAATAAGGGCTTAGTTGGGCTTGAACTTTTAGAATTGGTAAGTTTGTGTTCAATTTTTGCGTAGTTGTTTATTAAAGATTGGAGATTTAAATGGTTGAAAGACAGGAATTATCACAGGGCGCAACGGGATATTCTTCAGATTCTGTAGCAGCTGAGAATGCACGTTTCATGTTGCGTGTATATAACTGGATGACCGCAGGTCTCGCCCTGACTGGAGTAATAGCGTACATAGTTTCTAACGATCCCACTCTCCAGGCGCTAATTTTTTCAAACAAACTTATATTTTTTGGGTTACTTATAGCTGAGATTGGGCTTGTTTTCTGGCTGGCTGCTCGTGTAATGCAAATGTCCGCAATGACAGCGATGTCAGTATTTATGGGATACTCAGCTCTAAACGGTCTGACGTTTTCAGCAATTTTCATGGTTTATTCCTCTGCAACCATTTCTGGAGCGTTTTTAGTGACGGCTGGAACATTTGGTGTAATGAGTTTTATTGGCTACACGACCAAAAGAGACCTTTCTTCGATGGGTAGTTTTCTAATGATGGGCTTGATAGGAATCATTATAGCTTCGTTAGTAAATATTTGGATGCAGAGCCCTGCTGTACAATGGGCAATAACATACATAGGCTTGTTCATTTTCATCGGTTTAACCGCTTACGATACCCAGCGGATCAAAGCGATGAATATAATTGGCAATGAAGGCACCGAAGAGGATACCAAGGAAGCTATATCCGGCGCCCTTTCCCTGTATCTTGATTTTATAAACATGTTTCTGTTTATTCTTCAGATCATGGCAGGAAGCAGAGACTGAAAAAGTACTTTAGTACGGGTTAACGTTTGTGCGGTGGTGGAGTTGAGTTAAACATTTTTCTGAAGGGTCGTTTGCTTGACGACCCGTTTTTATTTTGTCATGGATTACGATTATTTTTCGCAATGGAGATCTAGGGTTCTACTCCGAGAGATGGAGGCACGTAAAATTCTAGGAGTGGATAGAAATGCGAAAAACGATGAAATACAAAAAGCATATCGCAAACTTGCTAAAAAGTATCATCCAGATAAAAACCCCAATAAAGAGCATTCACACCATCAGTTCGTTAACATTGGAAACGCATATAAAACCCTTATAAAGGGGGTTGACCTACCGCTAGACGGAGAGGCCATTCCAGGATTTATCGGTCTTGATAGCAAAGAGTACTTTGAATGGTGGAAAGAAAGATGGGGTACATTTTGTTAGGGGTAAATAATTTGTACAAATTATATTTATATAATGATACTTCACTAAGTTCTGTGTTGACTTGAATGTTAATTTGAATTGATTGAATATTTGAAGCTATGAATGATACTTTCACAATAGGCGGGCGTGAGTTTTACTCTCGCCTTTTGGTTGGAACGGGTAAGTTTAGATCGTCTGAGGAGATGGTAGCAGCTATAGAAGCCTCTGGAACGGAACTTGTTACGGTATCCCTTCGACGTGTTGATCTGGATAGTCCTAGTGACCACATACTTAAATTTATTGATCCAGAGAAGTACCTAGTTTTGCCAAACACCTCTGGCGCCAGAAATGCTGAAGAAGCAATTAGATTGGCTAGGCTTACTAAGGCAGCAGGTATATCTACGTGGGTAAAACTTGAGGTTACGCCAGACCCTCGTTATTTACTCCCAGATCCTGTGGAAACATTAAAAGCAGCTAAGATTTTGGTAGGGGAAGGTTTTACAGTGCTTCCTTACATTAACGCTGATCCTGTTTTGGCCAAAAGACTTGAAGATGTAGGTTGCGCAACAGTTATGCCCCTTGGTGCCCCCATAGGAAGTAACCTAGGTATAAAAACACGTGAAAATATTTTGATAATTGTTGAACAAGCAAATATTCCTGTTGTCGTGGACGCTGGGATTGGTGCTCCTTCACATGCATCTGAAGCAATGGAAATGGGTGTGGATGCATGCCTTGTTAACACTGCTATAGCTGTGGCTAACAATTCTGCAATGATGGCCCGTGCTTTTAAAAAGGGCGTAGAGGCGGGTAGGGAGGCATACCTTGCAGGTATACCTAAACCACTAACTACAGCCAGATCATCAAGTCCAACAACCGGACTACCTTGGTAGGTTTAGTGAACAATATCGCTATGAGAATAGAAAACGAGGGGAAAGGAGAGTTTTCTAGCATGGCAATGCAGTTATGGGCGGATGGTGCCTTAGATGAAGCTCTTAACATCATGGAAAATGCTGATGAGGCAAATGTGATCTCCACCCTTGATCAAATGCCACTTACTTCGGATGAATTTATCACATTGCTATCGCCAATTGCAGATAACTTCAGGCAACAAATAGAGGAAACTGCAAAGGAACTAACTAGGCTCCGGTTTGGTAAAACAGTCAACCTTTATATTCCTTTATATCTTTCCAATCATTGCATAAATAATTGTAGCTATTGCTGGTTTGGTACTGACCAGAATTTTGAACGAAAGGTACTTTCCATCCAGGAAGCAAGGGAGGAAGCCAAGTTACTATATAGAGTCGGGTACCGTAACATTCTGTTGGTTGCTGGTGAAGACCCAAAAGCAACCTCTGTTGAGTATTTAGCTGAAATGATCTTACTTATGAAAGAGATTGGTTTTGTGTTTGTGGCTATTGAAACCCAAATATTCAGTACAGATGAATACTCCAAGCTAGGGGCGGCCGGTCTTGACTCTGTGACAGTGTATCAAGAGACATACGACCCAATTCTTTACTCAAAGGCCCATCCAAGCGGCCCTAAACGAGACTATATGTGGCGTATTAATGCACCTGACCGCATAGCGCAGGCTGGTATTCGTGGAGTGTCTGTTGGTGTTTTGTTAGGATTAGGAGATTTTCGGCGTGAGGCAATAACCCTGGCTACCCATATAAAACACTTAAATAAGGCACACTGGCAGACATCTGTTTCAGCAAGCTTTCCAAGAATTCACTCTGCACCAAACGGCTTTTCTTCCGAGCATGCTGTATCAGACACTGAACTTGTAAGGCTGATACTTGCTATGCGTCTTACTTTTCCCGATTCAACATTAGCAATCTCCACCAGAGAAACGCCAAAACTTCGAGATCAATTATTCGGAATGGGTATAAATCAAGCCAGTGCAGGCTCACGTACCAGCCCTGGCGGATATAGCGGTGGTGGAGCAGGGGAACAATTCCCTGTCGCAGACGATCGTACACCAATGGAAGTAGCAAGTGCTATTCAAGATAAAGGACTTGAATGGGTTTTTAAAGATTGGGATATTAACTTCAAACCGATCAAATAACAGTTGTATGGAAATAATATTAAACGGAAAAAGTTACAAAGCGAGTAGTGGGAAAACTCTTGCCAATTTGATAGATAGTTTAAATTTGGATGGACCCGTGGCGGCTCAAGTTAACGAAGAGATAATTCAACGTGACAGGCTAAAGGGTTATGAATTGCATGAGGGTGACCAAGTAGAACTTTTAGGCATAATGGGTGGTGGCTAAATAATTGGATAATAGACACAGTAAACAGTTATTAGACCCAACGCTGTGCACGGGGCTTTCTATGAGAAATCACACATAGTGAGCAGACAAGTGAATGACATAGATGAGGTCGATATTTACCCAGTAACCAACCGTAGCCTGTATAACGGTAAATCTGACGAAGAAGTCATAGCAGCACTAGCTGGCGGTGGTGCAAAGATAGTCCAGCTACGGGAAAAAACTCTTCCTGATAGAGATTTGTTTGAGTTGGCCTTGCTTTATCGCAGGGAGACTATAAGGCATAATATGATATTTATTGTTAATGACCGTCCGGATATCTGTTTGCTTACTGGTGCTGATGGTGTTCATCTAGGAAGTACGGACCTTCCATTGAAGCAGGTTCGCAAGTTGTTGGGACCAGATACAATTATTGGAGCCTCATCTCACGATGTTGAAGAGGCAATAGAAAAACAGTCCGAAGGTGCAACGTATGTAAATATGGGTCCATTATTTGAAACGCCTACTAAGCCAGGTGCAATCACTATTGGATTGGACCCGGTAAGAGAAGCTAGAATGCAACTTTCCATACCCTTTACGGTAATGGGGGGTATTGCAGAAAGCAATATCGACGATGTATTAAAAGCTGGGGCAAAACATATAGGTGTGATTACAGCAATTTTCAAGAGTACAGATATTTCCAAGGCAACAAGCAAGTTTTCAAAAATTATCAGGGATGGTCGTTGCCAGTGAGACGTTCGATAACTGTTGTCATGGTCATGAATTACAACCGTTTCCCACAATAACAAAAACATGATATTGTTTTTTATATCTTTAATCGACTAGTTGAGTATGCTAATTAAACTTTTTCTTTTATTTACCGTTACTCCATTAGTGGAACTTGCCCTTCTTATTGAAATAGGTTCGTTTATGGGCGTAGTCCCAACCATTGGTTTGGTATTAATTACTGGCGCCGTTGGAGCTTTATTGGCTCGTTCTCAAGGGTTAGCAGTCATACAGGAACTGAACGAAAAAACTTCAAAAGGTGAGATGCCGACTGACCAGATAGCAGATGGCCTAATGATTTTGGTGGGAGGTGTGTTATTAGTTACACCGGGTATTATCACCGATTTACTTGGATTTTTGCTTGTAGTGCCAACTACGAGGAGGGCTATCAGAGATTTTGTTAAAAGCAAGATCATAGCCGATATCCAATTTAGTTCATTTGTTGCAGGATCAAGAAGTTCCCATAAATATTATCCCGGCTCAACAAATGACCCAAGGATTAAGGACACAAAAGTTAAGAGCCAATCAGCCAATCGGCGGTCCAAATCAGATGATATCATCGATATTTGATAACAAGGTAGTTTGCCAAGCATGAAAAAGGCAGTAATACTTTTGGCACATGGCAGCATAGATTCTACTTGGCGGGAGCCAATTATCAAGTTGCGAGAGAAACTTGAAGCCGAAGGAATGTGGGTTAGCGATGCTTACCTCCAGTTCACTGAGCCAGATATTATAGAAGCAACTAGACTGTTGGAGAGTAAAGGGGCTCAACATATAACAGTTGTTCCAGTATTCCTGGCATCTGGGACACACTACACTAATGATTTTCCTGCACTTGCCAAAGAACTAGAGAAACTTCATCCCGAAATGAACATTGTATGGACTGATGTACTAGGTGAGTGGGATGTTGTGCTTGATTCCCTCGCACAGGCAATTATTTATGATTGCTCAAAATAGTCTGAGCAATTGTGCCAACTACGCTTTTCTTCGAGCGCTTGTTAACACTTTACTTTGATTAATGGGGCACTTATTTGGTGTCGCAACCGGAAAGAAGGTTGGCCAATACCTAGACCAGAGTAAACTACGGAAAGACAACATTTAATCCAAAAAGGCTAGCAAGCTTATTAACTGCTCTTCGTTCTGCTCCTTTTCCTTCAACGACATCGGCCTTTCCTTCAAGGACGTAGTCAATAGTTTTTTCTCTTTCAGCTTCGATGTCTTCGGGTTTGGTGTCTGGCTCTGCTGTCTTTCCAACGCCTCTCTTAAATCTTCCGCGTTCTGAAAGTCCAGATGTATCCCCGTCTTTGGGTCTATCATAAAGTACATTGATCTTCTCCTTCTTTAACAACAGCCGCCAATTTCAGCTACTGCCGTGGAAAAAAACAGGCCGAACGTTTTTAGTGCATACACCAATTTAAATTACTCGTAACCTTTGTCGATGGTTTTCCCTTCGCCATACTCATTGATAACAACACAGTGTAAAAGTTCCTTGAGCCAAGCCCACATTGACTTTAATAACAAATGATGTGATGCAGTGGGTAATAGGCTGAGTAATTAGACTTCCAGAGTCTCCTTTGTGTAAAAAGTTACCTCTTCTAGCTCTACTGGCAGACGAGTGAATCTAAGCTTTGCAGGAAGCGAAGAATTGATTTTGTCAAAAAGATTCGGGCCACTTAAACTACCGGGCTCTATTATATCCTCTGCTCCTTTGTCAGTCTTAATAACAAGCCTGCCTTGGTCCACTTTTTCAATTTTAACATTGGAAAACTCAGATATTGTTTCTATGATTGAATCAGGACTGGCTTTTTCAACTATCCATACTAGGCTTTGTTGAAACTCCGACCTTTTATTTTGTGGAACGGGAATAGCCTTGTATATCATTGAAAGCCAATACTTTTGTTGGTCTACTGTGGGGACAAAGTTAACTTCAAAATCAACTTGATTGGCTTGCGCTAACTCAGATTTTTCGGCATTCAATAAATCAACATCGTGATCCTGCTTTAGTTGAAAGTCTACCGGCGGCTCATTACCAATTTGATAAAGGTGTTTTCGAACCTTATTATAGTTTTTAACAAAAAATTCTGGAAAATCTTCAGCCATTATCGGTTTTGCTAACTCATTGCTTCTGATCTCTAATTTGTGCCTTCTTAACAGTTGATCTGCATTGAGGCCTGGAAAGTTGAACAATGGCATCCCGTAGGGACGATCTATAGGAATAATTCCATGCTCTGCGGAACTTGTTGTAATTATACGACCATCATGGTACTCGGTGACAAGGTTAAGCCATGATTTCCTATCCGGATTCTTATAAATAATTCCTATCATTGAACGATCAGGGTGGGTGAAAGCGCGTAATTTGTACCCAGGCACTTCGTCAATGCTAAAGTCACCAATACGTTCGAGCCCACCTTTATTTATAATTGCTTGGTGGCTGGATAAAGCCGATTCATCGTTTGCAAAAGGATCCTCATCTCCAGTGTATTTTATGAGTCTTGCTTCAAGCGGATGCTGCGTTTGCACATGTCGTACAGGCATCTCAACAACATTTGTTGGTGCTTGAGTATTACTTATGTTTGGCGCACTAGGAGGCTTATGTCGTGTGTTTAAGGAACTTAATATTCTATAAACAATAAAAAGCAAAATACAAATCAAAAGTAGCGAAACGATTGGATTTGAAGGTGTATGTTCCACTGTTGAAATTCCTAACTTAATTATTTAATTAATGGGTACGGACTCTCTTTCCGTATGCTCAGGTTTATTTATCCTAGGACGAGATAATTTCTTTTTCCATGGGGATTTTATCAAAGCATGGAGCAATACATCGTCCATATGTTCCACAAATATAATTTTGAGCTTTTTAACAATTGTATTAGGTATCTCATTCAAATCCCTTTTATTTTCCATAGGAACGAGAACGGTGCTAATACCTGCACGCACTGCCGCAAGGAGCTTTTCTTTCAGCCCGCCTATTGGTAGCACTTGCCCACGCAATGTGATCTCACCTGTCATGGCCACATCATGTTTAGCAGAAATATTGACTAGCGCTGAAACAATTGAAGTAGCAAGCGTTATACCAGCAGATGGACCGTCTTTGGGTATCGCTCCCTCTGGGATATGGATATGGATATCGATCTTGTCGTGAAAACCTTTAGCAAGACCAAAATCCTTGGCACGAACTCTTATATACGAAAGAGCAGCTTGGGCAGACTCTTTCATTACGTCCCCAAGTTTCCCAGTGAGGATGAACTTGGTCTTACCTTCTAATATCATAGTTTCGATCTTCATTATAGTTCCACCTAGCTCTGTAAAAGCAAGCCCGGTAGTAACACCTATTGCATTTATTTTTTCTTTTTCCTCATCCTTGTATTTTATTTCGCCAAGGTATTTTACTAGTGCTTTCTTATCTACAACAATTTTACGTGAACGTTTTTTGGAGTCTATTTTTTTATTGTCTAACTTTTCAGCTACATCCCTAGCCACTTTTCTCATGATTGCACCTAAGCTACGTTCAAGGTTTCGAACACCAGCTTCCCGGGTATAATTTCGAATTATACGACCAATGATATCACTAGGTATTTGAACACTTTTGTCACTTAAACCATGTGCTTTTAGTTGCTTTGGCAAAAGGAATTGAGATCCAATCTTCTTTTTCTCATCATCTGTATAACCTGAAATACTAAGGATCTCCATCCTGTCTTGTAATGGCCGCGGAATAGTGTGTAGCACGTTAGCTGTAGTTATAAACATAACTTCAGATAAGTCATAGTCAACTTCTAGGTAATGATCGTTAAAAGCTGTATTTTGTTCTGGGTCTAGCGCTTCCAAAAGCGCAGATGACGGGTCCCCTCGAAAATCAGAGGTTACTTTATCTATTTCATCGAGCATGATCACAGGGTTTTTTGTCCCAGCCTTCTTCATGGCTTGTATTATTCTCCCAGGTAATGCTCCAATGTAGGTTCTACGGTGTCCCCTTATTTCCGCCTCATCACGCAAACCACCTAGAGAGAAGCGAACAAACTTACGGCCCATAGACTTGGCAATTGACTTGCCTAGTGATGTTTTGCCAACCCCTGGGGGACCAACAAAACAAAGAATAGGACCTTTCATTTTCTTTACAAGCTTACGTACCGCAAGATATTCCAGTATGCGGTCTTTAACTTTCTCTAAGCCGTAATGGTCAGCATCAAGAATACTGGCGGCTTCTTTCATATCAAGTTTGTCACGGGTTCTTTTTTTCCACGGGGTGTCTAGAAGCCAATCAAGGTAGTTTCGAACCACTGTTCCCTCGGAAGACATTGGTGGCATCTGTTCTAGTCTGCTCAGCTCTTTAAGGGCTTTGTCTTTAATTTCTGTCGGCATACCAGCATTTAAAATCTTTTCTTTTATCTCTTCACCTTCTGTCTTTTCCCCATCAGAAGCGTTACCAAGTTCTTTTTGTATAGCTTTCATTTGCTCTGTTAGGTAATAATCTCTTTGTGATTTTTCCATCTGTTTTTGTACTCGGCCACGAACACGTTTTTCTAGCCGTAGGACCTCTATTTCTTGGTTGAGCTTTTCCATTAAAATGCTCATGCGTTTGTGTAAACTGGTGGCTTCTAAAATTTGCTGTTTATCTTCAACGCTGGTCACAAGATGTGTTGAAACCGAGTCCGCAAGGTTATCAAAATTTTTCATTTCCGGGAGATTTTGGATGGTTTCTTTTGATAGCGAGGTGTTGAGTTTTACATATTTCTCAAATAGCGAAGAAACAGTTCGGGCAATTGCAGTAACCTTAGGATCATTTTTTTTATTAAGTTCAAAAGGTTCTAAAGTAACCTCATAAAACTTTTTATTGTCGATAAAGCCCTTAATTTTTGCCCGCTTAATTCCTTCAACCAATACTTTTACTGTACCATCGGGTAATCGTAAAATCTGTAGAACCTCTGCAAGACATCCAACGTTGTATATGTCATCTATCTCTGGGTCATTGACTTTTGCATCTTTCTGTGTAGCAAGCATGATAATCTTGGTGCCTTTAAAAACAGTATCGAGGGCACTGACTGATTTTTGCCTACCAACAAATAAAGGTGCAACCATCCCGGGAAAAAAAACTATATCCCTTAATGGCATAAGGGCTATTGGTTTATCGAAACTGACAGACTGTATACGATCTTTTTTCATATATTATTCTCATACTTTAGCACCAGCAGCCAGTGCCGAATATATTAATACTTTAGTAAGTTTAGTTAATAACAAAGCAGGCAAGCTTTCATTAACCAGCCTGCTTTTTGTCTTGATTCTCCAAAAGAAGCATCGGCTTTTCTTTACGGGCTATTACGTCCTCGTTGACAATACACTCTGTTGCATCTCTTCTGCTAGGAAGATCATACATTGGGTCCAACATGACCTCTTCAAGTATTGACCTTAATCCACGTGCACCGGTTTTACGTCTTACTGCTTCTTTCGCAATTGCACGTAGTGCTCCATCTGTAAATTTTAACCCAACACTTTCCATCTCCAAAAACTTTGCAAATTGTTTTACTATTGCATTTTTAGGTTCTGTGAGAATTTTGATAAGCGAGTCCTCATCAAGATCATTCAGTGTAGCGACAACGGGCATTCGACCTATGAACTCAGGTATAAGCCCAAACTTCAACAAATCCTCTGGTTGTACTTTCGAAAGTATTTCACCGATGGCAATGTCTCGTTTGTCTTTGAGCTTGGCGCCAAATCCCATTACCTTTCGGCCGATACGTTGTTCGATAATTTTTTCTAGTCCGACAAAAGCTCCCCCGCAAATAAATAAGATATTCGTCGTATCAACTTGCATAAACTCTTGATGTGGATGTTTGCGACCACCCTGGGGCGGTACAGAGGCGACGGTGCCTTCTATTATTTTTAGCAGCGCTTGTTGAACACCCTCCCCTGACACATCACGTGTAATGGACATGTTCTCGCTTCGTCTAGAAATTTTGTCGATTTCGTCAATGTAAATTATTCCTCTCTCAGTCTTTTCTATATCGTAGTCTGCGGCTTGGCAAAGACGAAGAATAATGTTCTCCACATCTTCCCCAACGTAACCAGCCTCAGTTAGTGTGGTGGCATCCACTATGGTAAATGGGACCTTGAGCATTTTGGCCAAGGTTTGCGCTAACAGTGTTTTGCCTGCTCCAGTAGGGCCAATCAGGAGCACATTACTTTTTTGGAGTTCTACATCATCAGGGCCCAAGTTTGCCTCTACCCTTTTGTAGTGGTTGTAAACTGCAACAGACAGCACTTTCTTTGCTTGTTCCTGACCAATAACATACTCGTTTAAATGCTCGCAAATCTCTTGTGGTTTTGGTAGTTGCGTTGAGGATGCACCTTTTTCTTGGTTCCATTCCTCCATAATTATTTCGTTACAGCAGTCAATGCATTCGTCGCAAATATAAACCGTTGGTCCAGCAATTAGCTTTTTTACATCTGCTTGGTTTTTACCACAAAAGGAACAACGAAGCGTTTCATTCTGCTTTTTATTAACCATAAATAGGGTCTCCATTTATCCGATCATAGGATTAATTGCCACTTTCTCCTTTATTCGAATCTGACCGTGAAACAATGACAGCGTCTACTAAACCGTACTCTTTAGCCTCATCTCCTGACATGAAAAAATCACGATCACTATCACTAGCTATTTTCTTTTGCGTTTTGCCTGTATGTTTGGCAAGAATCTGGTCTAGACGATCACGAATCTTTCTGATCTCCCTCGACTGTATTTCAATGTCAGCAGCCTGACCTTGAAAACCACCAGAAGGTTGGTGAATCATAATTCTACTATTTGGAAGGGCGTGCCTTTTACCATTTGTTCCGGCGGCTAGTAACACTGCTCCCATGGATGCAGCCTGCCCTAAGCAAATAGTTTGTATATTTGGTTTGATGTACTGCATGGTGTCATATATTGCTAGTCCAGAGGTTACTAGACCACCAGGGCTATTTATATACAAGAAAATGTCCCGTCCAGGGTCGTCAGCCTCCAAAAAAATTAACTGGGCGATGATTAGGTTTGCAACATGATCATCAATTGGGGTTCCAAGAAAAATAATTCTGTCTTTTAAGAGACGGCTGTAAATGTCGTACGACCTCTCTCCCCTATTTGTTTGTTCTACTACTATTGGCACAAGCATTTGCGATCGCTCCTTTATAGCATGTTGACCCAATGGACCGTCTTTCGAATCAAAGCGTCCGTTGGAAAACTTAGTTCTACTACTCATTCGCATCCTCCACGAACTTTTCTTCCACCTTAACCTTCTCAACTATGTCGTTGAAGGTTTTATCTGTAATTAACTTTAAGTGAAGCCCCTCAAATCCTTTAGATTGGCTAAGTTGCTGCCTTGTCTGTTCTACGCTTTGTCCAAACATTGTTGCCATTTTTTCAACCTCGCTCTCTAACTCCTCTTGTGAAACCTCAATTTTGACCATTTGAGCATGCGCCGATATAATTATCTGCTCTTTGATCTCTCTTATTGCATCTTCTTTGCATTTTTCAAGGAACTTATCCTTATCAACTTTGGATTGGTCCATATCAACACCTTGGCTGGTGAGTTGGTGCTCAGTCCTCTGGGCGATTATATCTGTCTGGTTCTGTACCATGCGTGGTGGTAATTCAAAACTGTTATCCTTAATCAACTTACTCATTATTTCATCGCGAAGTCTGCCGTCAGCCATTGACATGTTTCGCTTCTCTAAGCTACTTGTCAGATCATTTTTAAGATCCTTAATCGTGTCAAACTCTGATACCTCTTTGGCAAAGCTATCATCTAAATCCGGGAGTATTAAAACTTTAATTTCACTAACCTTTATATTAAATGTAACGGTAGTTTCAGATAATTCTGGGTCGGGAAACTCTTTGGGCAGCTTAGCGTCAAAGCTTTTTTCTTCACCTTTGTTCATTCCTATGACGTTATTAAAAACCTCCCCCAACATATCACCTTTAGAAAGGTGTATTTCTCTGGCGTCTCCTGACAGCGGCTTAATTTTCTGACCATTTTTAGTTGCTGAGTAATCCACAGTCACATAATCACCATCCTGTGCTGCTCGATTTTCTACTGGTTCGTGGCGGGCATGCCTTTGCTGGATATTACTAATTACCTTTTCAACCTCACCTTCCTTGATATTGCTTATCTTTTTTGTAAACTTGTATCCGTCAACATTTTTTAATTCAATCTTTGGTAAAGTCTCCACTGTGGCGGTAAACGACAATGGTTGGTCTTCTTGAATAATGATGTTGTCAACAAGTGGCTCACCGATAGGCTTAAGGTCGTTACTTTCCACCGCATTACGGAAAGCACCGTCTATTAATTTCTGAGCAGCATCTGAGAACAATGACTTTCCATAACGCTTCTCCAATACTGCCCTGGGAACTTTACCTTTTCTGAACCCTGGTATTTGTGCTGATTTGGCTATTTCACCAAGCATTGCATTCTTTTCCGCCTTCACTTTTTCAAGTGGAACTTCGACACTAATCTTTTTTACACAATCCTCTAAGTCCTGCAATTCGATCTTCAATCTACTTTCCTTAAAATGTTTAGCATTATTAGTAGTGTTCTCCCAAGCATAACAAATAGTTTATTTCGGTAATGCCTGAAAACAAATGGTGCGAAAGGGGGGAGTCGAACCCCCATGGTCTCCCACTGGATCCTAAATCCAGCGCGTCTACCAGTTCCGCCACTTTCGCCATCAGACATCCCCGGTACCGAAATCACAAGTTATTGCTTTATAAGAAATCACAAGGAGCTTGCAAACTGAGCCGCTCGGTTTGTTATAATATCACGAATTATGTTTGTCATGCCCTGTTTTGTAAAACCAGCAAATAATTTACAGTATTGGGAAATACCCGATAACAATAACACTCAAACTGTTACATTGAAAAATCACCTCTATTTCACTCGCTTGAAGGTTGATCAATCCAACAAGTCTCTAAACCAGTCTAGTATTATATTTTGTTATTTGACTTTAATATTTGATAGGGTTGTAAGGCAATTTTGAAGGCTATAATTATATCAATTGGCAACGAAATTACATCTGGCCATACATTGAACACAAACGCATCATGGTTGGCCAAAGAGCTTGAATCAATAGGTATTATTTCTGATAAAATAGTAACCATTCGGGACAATGTAAAGACCCTTGTTGACGAAATCCGCGCTGCAGTTAAAAGCTTTGACGTTGTACTCACCACCGGTGGACTTGGTTCTACTAGCGATGATGTAACAAAACTCGCTCTTGTGAAAGCATTTAAAACAAGGCTTGTAAGAGACAAGAAAGTTTTGACCGAGGTGATGAATTATTATAAAAAAATAAATAGACCAATGGCTCCGGTAAATAAACAACAAGCTGATGTTCCAGAAGGGTTTGAGGTAATACGTAATAGCTGGGGAACATCTCCTTGCCTTGGGTTTCAAGGAGAAGGGTTCCTGCTCTACTCATTGCCAGGCGTGCCCTACGAAATGAAAAATATAATGAGCCATGAAATTTTAAAGCGGTTACAGCGCATATCCCCCAAATTGGGGATAATACGGTCAACTATGAAAACAATTGGTATTGGGGAATCTGACCTATTCACGCTTATAGATAATTCAGGTGGAATTGGAAGCCCTGTTGAGATTGCTTACTTGCCACATTTAGGGCAGGTGGATCTTCGCTTAACCTCGATTGATAAAAAAACTACATCGGCGCGAGCTAGATTGAATGCGGCTCGTAAAAAACTACAAAAGGTTATTAGGCCCTACTATTTTGGGGATGATGATGAAAGCATAGAAATGGCTATTGGCAAACAGTTAAGGAAAAAAAAGTTAACCCTTGCCTGTGCTGAGAGTTGTACTGGTGGTTTATTTGCGTCAATAATCACATCAGTTCCCGGGTCAAGCGACTATTTTTTAGAAGGAGCAATAACATACACAAACAAAGCTAAGGTAGACAGGCTTGGTGTTACAGAATCGACACTTGTGGAGCACGGAGCAGTTTCTGCACAAACTGCCTCTGAAATGGCTCGAGGAATTCAAAATACTAGTGGATCTGATATAGGGATTTCTTCAACCGGAATTGCCGGCCCTGCTGGCGGTACCAAAGATAAACCAGTTGGGCTTATTTATATATCCCTTGCAATGGGCAGTGAAGTAATAACTAGCAAATTAAACTTTAGCATGGATAGGGTTAGAACCCAAGAGCGCACAGCAAAAGAGATGATGACTATACTATGGCAAGCTTTAGTGAAAATACCATGACCCGTTCTGGAACACTTTTTCTGGTGGCCACACCAATTGGAAACATGAGTGATATTACTTCGAGGTCAGCAACCACTTTAGGAGCAGTAGATATCGTAGCAGCAGAAGATACTAGACATTCCAAAAAATTGTTTTCTATACTCGGAATATCACCTCCAAGCTTGGTGTCATTTCACTCCAATAACGCATCCCAACGCACACATCTATTGGTGAAGAAGCTTAAAGAAGGAGCAGATGTGGCATTAATTACTGATGCAGGAACCCCAGGCATTAGTGACCCTGGTATTTCCCTTGTTCAAGCGGCAGTTGAAAATCAAATATTAGTTTCACCGATTCCAGGGCCTAGTGCGCTAATCCTGGCAATTACAGCTTCTGGCTTTCCATCACATCGTTTTCTGTTCGAGGGTTTTCTGCCACGTAAGAAAGGACGCCAGAAGCGACTAGAGTCTTGGGTGAAAGAGAAGAGAACAATTGTTTTTTTTGAATCGCCTAATCGTGTTGTTAAAACATTATCTGATATCAAAGAAATAATGAGTGACCGCCAAGTGTGCGTGGCAAGAGAAATCACAAAAGTATTTGAGGAGTTTATCCGCGGTGAAATTTCAAAAGTTATTGAAACCCTCGAGTTGTCGGGCAAAATCAAAGGTGAGATAACGGTGGTATTGGCACCGCAAGGGTTTGAGTGTAACAAAAGCAAACCTTGATAGCGTGCATGCAGGATCAGGTTACAATAAATGCGGATAACAATGTAAATAAGATAATAGATCTTAACCATTGCCACATATCCACTAATTACCCAGAATTGTTGACACCTAAATACACCTAGTTTAGAATGAGTATAAGCTAGCACCTAGTTATTTGTATTTTTAGTTTTTGAGAGATGGAGTCAAATTATGGGAAAAGTAATAGTTACCGGAATTTCTGGATTTATAGGGCATCATTGTGCCGTTGAACTTTTAAAGAATGGCTACTCTGTGAAGGGAACCGTTAGAGACTTAGGGAAAAAGGATGAGGTAATCAATGGTGTAAAAAAAGTTGTGGACCCTGGTGGGAAATTAGAGTTAGTAAATTTAAATTTACTAAATGATAAAGGTTGGGAAGATGCTATGCGAGGATGTGATTACGTTCTGCATGTTGCATCTCCATTTTTTCTGAAAGAGCCTGGTAGAGAAGAGGAATATATTAAACCTGCATATGAAGGTACAACCCGTGTGTTGAAAGCAGCCCAAAAAGCAAAAGTAAAAAGAGTTGTATTAACTTCTAGTGTGGTTGCAATGGCAGGTGAAATTTACGATAGCAACGAAGAAGCTGGAACTGTGGATCATGAAAGTTGGACCAACGAAAACTCTAAAAGAATATCTACGTATATGAAAAGTAAGACTATTGCCGAAAAATGGGCATGGGATTTCATAAACAGCCAATCTGGGGGTTATAAACTAGAACTTGCAGTGGTTTGTCCTGGATTTGTAATGGGGCCATCATTAACTGGAAATGTTAGTGGTCAATCTCAGGAATTGGTACTCAGAATGTTGACTGGTCATTTTAAGATGGCAATGATTCCTCCAATAAGTTTTTCCATGTCAGATGTTAGAGATGTTGCAAAAATTCATGTACTTTCTATGACTGAGCCTAAGGCAAAAGGTAAGCGTTTAATACCAACAACTTCTAGAGCATATTCAATGATGGAAGTGGCAAAAACACTTAAGGAAAATGGATACAATAAAGTTAGTACAATTAAAGGACCAGCATGGATGATGACGGCTATGAGCATATTTGATAAAGAGGTGAAAGGTATGCTGCCTATGGTTGGAAAGAGTGTAGAAGCTGATAACAGCGAAACAAAAAACATTTTTAACTGGGAACCTATATCTTTTGAAAAAACTGTCCTAGACAATGCAGCTTCAATTCAAAATCTTATTTAATGATTTAGCCGGTTGATTTCCTTAGTGAACAGTTAATGATATTTTGAAAATCAATCGATTTGTTTTACAAGGATCGAGGATTTTACTTAGTCTTTAATTGGCGTAAGTCTGTTTTCTGCAATGCGAACTGCTTCGATCAATGCCTTGCCTTTGTTGATAGTTTCTGCATATTCGTTGGCGGGGATGGAATCTGCAACTATTCCGGCACCAACTCCTAGATAGGCCTTAGAGTCTTTTATATACAAGGTTCGAATACCGATGGCCATATCCATATTTGCGGAAAAAGAAAAATATCCTATAGCGCCGCCATATACTCCGCGCCGTATGCCCTCAAGCTCTTCAATGATTTCCATGGCCCTTATCTTAGGTGCTCCTGTAAGGGTGCCAGCAGGAAATGTAGCTCGCAATGCATCGTACATATCCATATCAGATCGTAGGCGTCCCTTGACGTTGGAAACTATGTGGATAACATGGCTATATTTTTCTATTGCCATAAGCTCGTCAACTTCAACGCTGCCACCTTCTGCAACCCTGCCAACATCGTTTCGCCCCAGATCAACAAGCATAATATGTTCTGCCAGCTCCTTAGCGTCAGCCAAAAGCTCTTCAGACATAGACCGATCTTCTTTTTCTGTCTTACCTCGTGGCCTTGTTCCAGCGATAGGTCGAACTTCTACTATGTCATTTTCTACTCGTACCAACGATTCGGGCGAAGCGCCAACTATACTTTCATCATTACCAAAATTGAGATAATACATGTAGGGTGATGGATTAATTCTACGTAGAGCCCTATATACTTGAAACGGCGGCACGCGCAATTTGGTGGACAAGCGTTGCGCTAGAACCACTTGAAAAATATCACCTTCCTTGATGTATTCTTTGCAACGGGAAACTAGTTTTTCATAAGTTTGTTGATCAATGTTCCCTTCAAAGGTCAGGTTGTCTGGGTCACCCTGAACAAGTTCAAAATACGAGAGGGGGCTATTGAGTCGTCTAATTATCGAATCGATCTTATCACAGGCTTTCTCATATACTTCTTCGGCTTTTTCATTATCAATAAATGCGTTGTAAACAACTTTTATAGTGTTAGCTACATTATCAAAAATAACGATGGCGTCTGTAATAACAAATACTGCGTCTGGTACGGAAAGTTGATCTTTGGATGTTTCTGGCATCTTTTCAAAAAATCTGGCCGCATCATAAGATAGATAGCCAACAGCACCTCCATAAAATCTAGGTAGACCTTCAACTGAAACTGGCTTGTAACGTGACATGATTGCACTCAACTCTTCCAAAGGATCGCCTAAAGCCTTTCGTACTGTTGTTTTGCCATTATTGATGATAGTTACTTCATTGCCACAATACCGGAAAATTATAGATGGGTCCGATCCAAGGAATGTATACCTACCCCATTTCTCACCACCTTCAACTGATTCAAGCAGATAAGAATATCCTGACCCATCAAGTTTTAGGTATGCTGAAACTGGTGTTTCCAAGTCAGAAAAAATTTCACGGTACACAGGAATCAGATTCCCATGTTTGGATAGCTCTACGAACTGGTCTTTAGTAATTGAATACATTTAGTTTTCACATTTAAACTGTTACGTAACACACAAGTGATAATAGTCCGTAGACAAGTATAGCTTAAGTTGCAGGCATCTTGTTATGTAGATAGATTAATATTGATTTGATGAATTTTTGTGAAATATATTTATAAAAGCATTTGTCTATTGCATCGAACTGCGCCAAAAATTTTAATATTCTACTTTAAGAAGATAAAGTCCTTCCGCGGGTGCGCATTGGCCGGCAAGTTTGCGGTCTCTACAATGAAATAGTTTGTCTATCCAGTTTGGTTCAAACCTTTCATTGCTTATATCAACCAATGTCCCTACTATATTTCGAACCATCTGTTTCAAAAACCCGTTTGCCGTGACCTCAAAAATTACCAGTGGTGGTTCATTTGTGACACTTAACTTTATGATATTTCGGACGGCGCTGTAGACTGGCCGACCAGCCGACTGAAAAGCAGTAAAATCATGCTCACCAATCAAAAGGTCGGCACTGTTTTGTATTCTTTCCATATTGAGTGGTCTTTTGATATGCCATGTGGACCCATGATAGAATGCGGATTTAGAGCGCTGGTTTAGCACACGGTACTGGTACGTCTTTGTGAGCGCCGAAAATCTGGCATGCCAACTGTCAGCAACAGTGCTGGCGCAAATAACGCTTATGTCATTTGGCAAAACGGTACTTAGAGCGTTTGCAAGGTCATGGTCTGTTATATCTGTTACCAAATCCACATGTGCTACCTGATTGATCGCGTGTGCGCCAGCATCTGTTCTACCAGAAGCTATAACTCTGCTTTGTTGATTTGTGACTATGGAAATTGCCTCTTCTATTTTCTGCTGAACTGATACCCCGTTTTTTTGATACTGCCATCCACAGTATTGTTTACCAATATATTCTAAATCCATCCTTACTCTTCTTATCTTAGGACGCATTATCTTTTTACCCATGGGTTGGTGTCATCTCTAGTTTTAAAGCTTGACCTGTAAAAGAATCACCAACTTCGGCAATCATTTCCGGTGATCCAAAGGCGATTAGCTCTCCTCCACCATCTCCACCATCTGGACCAAGGTCTACAATGTAGTCTGCAGTTTTTATTACGTCTAGGTTATGTTCAATTACTATTATAGTGTTTCCAGCATCCACCAGTTTGTTTAGCACGTCCAATAGTTTTTTAATATCTTGAAAATGTAGCCCTGTAGTTGGCTCGTCAAGAATGTAAAGGGTTCTGCCCGTAGATTTCTTTGATAGTTCTTTTGAAAGTTTAACCCTCTGTGCCTCACCACCAGAAAGTGTGGTTGCTTGTTGCCCTAACTTTATATACTCCATTCCAACGTCAATTAGAGTACCTAGAATCCTTGCAACTTTGGGTTGATTCATAAAAAAGTTGTAAGCCTCCTCAATAGTCATATCCAAAACATCAGCTATGGATTTTTCACTGTATGTGATATCCAGAGTTTCACGATTAAAACGTTTGCCGTCACATACATCGCATGTAACATAAACATCAGGTAAGAAGTGCATTTCAATTCTTATGATTCCGTCACCATGGCAGGCCTCACATCTGCCACCTTTTACGTTAAATGAGAACCGACCCGGTTTATAACCGCGTTTACGGGATTCTGGTAATTTGGCGTAAAAGTCACGTATCATGCTAAAAACACCTGTATATGTGGCCGGATTTGATCTTGGTGTTCTGCCTATTGGGTTTTGGTCTATATTGATGACCTTATCGATGTGACTGATACCCTTGATCGTTTTGTGGGAGCCAGGCCTATGATGGCTTTTCCAGAAATGGGAAGCTAATGACTTGTATAATATATCAAAAAGTAGTGTGCTTTTCCCTGAACCAGAAACTCCAGTGATACAAGTGAAGGTCCCGAGTGGAATTTCCACATCAATATTTTTTAAATTATGCTCGTTAGCCTTCTCTATGCACAAATAATTGCCGTTTCCTTCTCTTCGTTTCTCAGGAATTTCTATGTTTTCTTTACCTGATAGATATAGCCCCGTAAGGGATTCAGGATGAGCGATGATTTCAGCGGGCGAGCCAGTAGCAACCACTTTCCCGCCATGAACTCCGGCACCTGGCCCAAGGTCTATTATGTGGTCTGACTGTAGAATCATTTCCTTGTCATGCTCAACAACGATAACGGTGTTGCCGAGGTTACGGAGGTTTATAAGCGTTTCTATCAACCTTTTATTGTCACGATGGTGTAGGCCAATAGATGGCTCGTCAAGTATGTATAGCACTCCAACTAAGGAAGAGCCGACTTGAGTGGCAAGACGAATGCGCTGACCTTCTCCACCAGATAGTGATCCGGCGGTTCTATTCAGCGTTAGATATTCAAGACCAACATTTTTTAAAAATCCAAGTCGCTCTACAATTTCCTTTAAGACCCTCCGTGCGACATGAATCTGTTTATTGTTGAGTTTTAGATCGCTGAAGTATTGAAGAGCCCCTTTAACAGAATATTGGCTAACCTCCATTATTGATTTCCCACCGACTGTAATTGCCAAAGCCTCTGGTCTTAGTCGTTGTCCCTCACAAACTTCGCACGGTTCCAGTCGCATATAATCTTCAAGCTCTTCCATTATGTTATTTGAGCCTGTTTCATGGTAACGACGCTCTAGATTTGGAATCACACCTTCGTACACACCTTTGTAATAGTGTCGACGGTTTTGTTTTTTGTAATAAAACTCTATTTCTTCGGAACCTGAACCGTAAAGAATAATGTCTCGATGCTTTTTTGATAGTTTATTGAATGGCGTTTCAATAGAGAAGTTATAATGATCTGCTACTGATGTAAGCATTTGTTTGTAGTATATTGCTGTGTCTCGGCTCCACGGATTAATGGCACCATCCTTTATACTAAGAGACGCATCTGATACTATAAGGTCACAGCTCATGATCCTTTTAACGCCTAGCCCTGAGCAGTTTGAACATGCTCCATGCGGGTTATTAAATGAGAACAGCCTCGGCTCTAGGTCAGGATAACTTATATCACAGTGTCCGCAGGAAAACCTTTCGGAGAAAAGCAAATCTTTATTTTTGTCCAAGTTTACCAGCGCTAAACCATCTGCCATAGTTAGCGCAAGTTCTATGGAGTCGGCAAGACGATTTCCTAGACTGGTTTTTATTATTAAGCGGTCAACTACCAGTTCGATATCATGTTTTTTTTTCTTGTCGAGCATTATGTCTTCACTCAAGTCCCGCATTTCCCCATCTACACGGATTCGAACAAATCCTTTTGACCGAAACTCATCCAGCTCTCTACGGTATTCACCTTTGCGCCCACGAATTACTGGGGCTAACACTTGAATTTTACTTCCCTTTGGTAGAGCTAAAACGCGATCTACCATTTGTTGTACCGTTTGGTTAGATATGGGCTGGTTGCAATTGTAACAGTGGACGTCTCCAACCCTTGCAAAAAGCAACCTCAGATAGTCATATATTTCAGTTACGGTTCCAACTGTGGAGCGTGGGTTCCGTGATGTTGTTTTTTGCTCTATGGAAATTGCCGGTGACAAGCCCTCAATATATTCAACTTCTGGTTTCTCCATCTGTTCGAGGAATTGGCGGGCGTACGCTGACAATGACTCGACATATCTGCGCTGTCCCTCTGCATAAATTGTGTCAAAAGCAAGTGACGATTTACCCGATCCAGATACACCTGTAATGACTACAAGCCTATCACGGGGAATCGTCAGGTCTATATTTTTGAGGTTATGCTCGGACGCACCTTTAACAATTATGGAATTTTTCATTACTTAATACAAAATTTGCAATCTTCTATTTTAATCTTAAAAAGTGTGGATGAATGAGAAAATGACAAGAGTTAAGCTGGTTTTGAGTATTGTTGTCCAATTCTAAAGTTGCACAACTGTAGTTATGCTGAAAAAATTATTTAAACTTGGGGGATAGCGGCTGGAGGAAGTAAAACCAAACATTAAAAACTTATAACTAACTATAGACACCTTGGAATTTTTAACAAAAACTGTAATGGAGGGATTTTAGGGTAAAAACCGTGCAGGTTTATCCAAACTGTGCACAAATAACCTGTGATTTAAAAATCTCATCTTGTGGAACTCTTAGTAAAGACGCCATTTCCATGGTTACAAGGATCTCACCCCTCTTTGAAAACCCTGGGTTACCCAAGACTAGGCTCCATATAAAACTGGTAACTTCTAGCTTCTCTTCCCTAGAAAAGGTTTTATCAACCATCTCTGATAGACGCCATCGGTCTTCAAGTTTAACCTTGTCCATGGCTTTCAAGGCATGGGTTTCTCGAGTCGCGGGGCATAGGCGTGTGTGATCAATGCCTCTTTTTTCCTGCTTATTTCGTGGTTGGACAATATCCATGGCTAGATTATCAGTTAGGCCAAAAGATGACTTTAATGTGCGGACAAGTAACAATCGATCATTGTTCGATAGACCAGCTAAGTTGCGAGCCATTTCAAGTAATATAGCGCATGCAGCAAGGGATACGGTAACTTCTTCTTTACCACGTTCCTTACAGCTATCCTTCTCTGCGCTTTCATATGTTTGGAATAATGAGCTAATCATTTTACCCCTCCAGTCACACTCCGATGCTAACACACTGCTGTTACAAATGCCACTTATTATTAGAGTTATTTTTATGTTTATAGCAAGTCTAATGAAACAGTAACAGAAGAAGACTATTTTATTAGCTGTTAATTGAGAAAGAAGAATAAAATGACGAGTTTAAAACCTGCTAGCTTTCTTCGTTTAATCCTTAATATATAGCATATTAGTTACTAAGCAACTGCTAACGGGGCTGGTTCACGTTCATTTTTTAGGCTTACGGCAAGAACTTTTGAGACACCTTCTTCCTCTTGATGTGTCACTCCGTAGAGTCTATCCGCAAAACCCATAGTTTTTTGACTGTGGGTTATGATTAAAAATTGTGTTTTCCCCTGCATTTCACTAACTAGATCGAGAAATCTGACTATATTCGTTTCGCTAAGCGGGGCATCGATCTCATCAAGCAGGCAAAAAGGGGTTGGTTTTGCCTCAAAAACAGCAAACAACATCGCAATGGCAGTTAATGCTTTTTCGCCTGATGAAAGAAGGTTTATATTTTGAATCTTTTTACCTGGAGGCTGCACAAATATATCTACTCCAGGGTCAAGGCTATCATTTTCGGAAACCAGCCGCATTTCTGCACGGCCGCCGCCAAAAAGACGCACAAAAACTTTCCCAAAATTTTTTGACACCTCGCTAAATGTTTCCATAAACATCTTATTTGTAGTGGTTTTTATGTTTTCAATGGTTTTGTGAAGCGTAGCAATTGATTTGACAAGGTCATCGCGCTGGCTTTTTAGAAAATTCCAACGGTCATTTATCTGCTCATACTCCTCTAGTGCAGAAAGGTTGACATCGACAATTTTTGCAAGTTCACTTCTCAAAAAGGTTAGGCGGTTATTAACCTCATTGACGTCGTGTTGTTCCATGCTCATATCACTAAGATCTTCTAAAGGTATGCTGAACTCCACGTCAGCACGCTCAATGATGTTTTCAAGGCGAAGGTCCGCCTCCGACTTTGCAATAGAGATTTCATACATTTTTGGCTGCAATTCTTTAAGTTCTTTTTGCAATCGAGAGCAAATTTCTTCAAGCCCCATCACAGAGGCCAATTCATCTTCTAAAACATTGTTTACCTCTATTATTTTACCGTTCAGACAATCTTTGTCTTTTCCAAATTCAACGGTTTCTTTTGCAATAGATTCCATGGAATTGTTCGTTTCTAATATCTTGCTATCTGCTTCACTGATTACCTTGCGAAGTTTAGAAATGCGGTTTAGCCCGTTAGCCTTCAACTCTTCAATCCGTTCTATATCAAGCTCTACATTTTTTTCGGTACCTTTTTGTTCGGCAAGTCCAAGTTCTTCCGTTTGTAATTCCCCTCGCAGCATGTCTAGCTCAATTACTGCTTGGTCAATGCTCTTTTGTGAAGAAACATTAGAAGCTTCTATGCGTATACGTTCTTTTTTATAGGCAGTAACTACTTCTGTTAGTCCATCGAGTTCTAGTCTTAACTGATCTTTCGTATCGATCATATGGCTTTGTTCAGTATCAAGTGACCTTATATTTTCTTCGTCTCGTGAACTTGCCAAATCAATATTGCTAATTTTGTTATTAATTCCAACTATTTCAAGTTCAAGTTTTCTGACATCAGCTTGACAATTCCCAAGCTCAGCCTCCAAGCTTTGCTTGGAACCCACTTTGGTGTTCTTTGTATTCTTTGCAGTATCCTTAATAATATTAAGATCTGTTACTTTTTCCTCTAACTCTTCAATTATTCTTCGGCGAGAGACGATGCCGGTACCAGCTTTTTCACTGCCACCGGTTATGAAACCAGATCTGTCAATTGTATCGCCATCTATGGTAACAACATTAAAAGAGCCTGGTACCGCTTTCCAAATTTCTATTGCGCCAGCGAGGTCACTAGCGATTAATGTAATTGTTAGAAGCCTGAAGACGCCCTCTAATCTTTTCTTATCCACCTCAAAAAGCTCTGATGCTCGACCCATAAGCGATGGGTGGGCCGGAGGGTTTGGTGGTGTTTGCTTTTCATTCGGTATCATATCAGCAACAGTGAAGCTTGCTATTCCAAGAGAGTCAGCTTTTAATATTCCAAGTACAGTGGCGGCCTCGGTTGAATTGGAAGTGATTAAAGCTTCGAGCTTGGATCCAAACGTTGAAGCGAGAGCGGTCTCAAATTCTGATTTAGCTTTTACTTCTTCTGTTAATATGCGGCTTATACCTTCAGTTCCTTTATACTTTTCCCCTTTAAGTTTCATCAGCTTGCGGACGCCTTCACCATAACCCTCGAAGTTTCGTTCAAGCTCTCGTAGCGATTCCAACCGCGACTCGTGTTTAGTAAACTCAGATGTAATATCACTAAGTTTGTTATCGGCTTGGCTTAACTCCTCAGTTGCCAGACCCAGTGCTTGGCTAATCGAATTTTCTTTTTGTTTTGTTGCAGAATAGTTTGATTCGTAGTTTTGTAAAATTGTTTCGAGTTCTTTTTTATTTTCTGTGTTAGTAAGGACATCTGTTTTAAGTTTTTCGTCCTGATTTTTTAATGCATCTAACCGGCTAATTAGTACGTCCAAACGACCATTAATGGATGATTGCTTACTTTGGCTATTAGATATCTGTTCAGCATTGTTATTTGCTGAGTCCAAGCCGATTTTTAAGTTTGATCTAAACAAATCAACTTGACTTTGAGCCTTCTCCAATGCTTGCCTTAATTTATCGATGCATTCTTGTTTTTTTTGTATCATTTCCGTTAACTGTTCAAGTTCTTCTGATCGCTCTTTAATTAAAGATTCGCTTTCATCCAATTCTTGCTCTAATGAATTAATTTCCGATTGAGAATTTTCTTTTTCGTTAGCGATATCAGAAACTTGGCGACTTAGTAACTGGCGATGGTGGTCATTTCGCTCAATGGAAGAATCTGCCTTACCGAACCTTTCTTTAAGATCCAAAATTTGCTTTTCTTGACCAGTGATTTTTATTTTCAAGGTTTCCAATTCATTTCTATGGGTCGAAAGGTTTGCAGTCAAGCCTATTTCGTGGTTTTTCAACTCTTCCAACGAATCTAAAAGCTCTGATACTCTGTTAGAATAGTTTTGATACTCACTGGCGTAGTGAATAAGTCCCTGCTCTCTTATTTCCTTGCGGAAAGACTGGTATCGCTCTGCTTTTTTTGCTTGCCGATTTAAAGAATTGCGCTGGCGTTCAAGCTCCGCGATTATATCTTGAATGCGAAGGAGGTTTTGCTGCCCTGCCTCGAGCTTGTTAAGCGCTGCGTTTCTTCGCACTTTATACTTCATTATTCCAGCTGCTTCGTCTATAAAAACTCTGCGTTCTTCTGGCTTGGAATTAATAATTCTTTCTACTTGGTCCTGCTCAATTATGGAAAGTGCCCTGGCGTTTACGCCGGTATCAAGAAATATGTCAACTATATCCTTTAGGCGACAGGGAACTTGGTTAATCAAGTAATCTGACTCGCCATTTCTGTAAAGCTTTCTGGTGACGGCGATTTCTTCAAATTCCGAATACGGTTTAGAGCTAACAGACCCTTCCAGCCCAGAAATAGTAAGTGTTACCTCGGCGAAACCCATTGGTTTCCTAGCACCAGCGCCGTTAAAAATGAAATCCTCCATTTTTGACCCACGCATTATTTTTGCTGACTGTTCACCTAGAACCCAACGTAAGCCGTCAGCTATATTACTCTTACCACAACCATTCGGACCGACAATTGCTGTGATTCCATCTTCAAATTCAACTTTGGTGGGCTCAACGAAAGACTTAAATCCATGAAGCTCAAGACTTTTAAAGCGCATGAAAACTCCAATAAATTGCACAAGTTCGGTAAAAACTGTTGTTAACTTACCATGGAGCCGAGTTTTAGTAAAGTTACAAATGCTCCATGTAGTGGTTAAATAATTGATTACCACCATATGGAGTATAATAGTGGTGCTGTTGAAATACTTTGACTAGTAGTTATTTATTATTATGTAACCATCCATATTGATGCATTTTCAACTCTTTTCCACTTGTCAAAAAGAACTTGGGATCTGGTCCTTTGGGTATTATTTTACCAATTGCAGCTGCTTCAATTAAACCAGATTTGATTAATTTTTCTATTTTCATTGAGTTTTTTTTGTTGGCAGTAAAAAGTAGTTCATAGTCTTCTCCGCCTGTTAAGATGAGTCTCCACAGGCGATTACCCATACAGTCAAAGCTCTTAACGGTATCCCGTGAAAGCGGAAAATGATTTAGGTGGATTAGTGCCGAAACGTGAGAGGCATCTGTCAGTCTTTTTAGATCTAAGGCAATCCCGTCTGAGACATCTATCATAGCGCTAACAAGATTATTGTTAGCAAGTAGTTTCCCCCATTCAAGCCTTGGGGTCGGTCTTTTGTGGCGATTAATAAGCCGGCGTTCAGCAGCTGTTAATTTATTTTTACGTGAATTCAGTATGCTAAGCCCTAATGCCGATTCACCAGGGGCTCCAGTAATATAGATTATATCTTCTGGGCTAGCACCTTTTCGCTCGATCCGAGAACACTTGGTTATTTCTCCTAGCACGGTCATTGTAAATGATAGATCAGCGGGGGAATTGGAGTAATTTCCACCAATAAGCGTAACCTCATATTTGTCGCATGCTTGCTTGAATCCTTTGAGGTATTGCCTAATATGCGATTTTGTAAGCGTAGGTGGTCCGTTAATTGAAAGAAGAATATGTTTTGCCGACCCCCCCATGGCTGCAACGTCAGACACAGAGACTACTACCGATTTGTAACCGACATCAACCATCCTAGTCCACTTATGGTTGAAGTGTACCCCTTCAGTAATAGTATCGGTAGTTATTACCATCTCGGAGTTACTGTCAATTACTATGGCGGCACAATCATCTCCTATTCCCAGAGAAACATTTGAACCTTTTCCGCCTTCAAATAGGCTTGAAATTTCAGAAATAAGTGAAATTTCATCTATCATGATTTTTCCATATTCTAGTTTCTTTTTGGAAAATCTACTTGGTTTGATTGACAGAAGCTATTCCCCATGTATACTATTTCCTCCATGCCAGACAATACACTCGCACAAATAGATGCAATCATTTTTCGCCTTATCGGTTGTGCCATTGGAGTAGGTGGTACCGCAGGCCTAATAATTAACAATCCTCTTCACTACCTGTTGACCAATGCGTATGGAATTACATTTCTGGCCATTTTTGTGCCCATCGGCTTTTCCTCGGTCAAGTCGCTGTTTAAGCAACTAGTAAAAACCCTTGATAAGAGATACCCCTAGTTTAGCGTCACAAATCTTATTATCTCTTTGTTCACTAGTAAAAAGATATGAAAACTAACTTACAATTAGGGTAAAAAAACCCGTGGAAGTAGGGGGGCTACTTCCACGGGTAGATATACAAAACATTGAGTCTATTGTGGGGCAGAGGGCGACTCAATGCATTGCAAAAACAAAACAGTCTTAAAAACCATAGCTCCACAATAACACAGACTTATTAGAATCGTTGCAAAATTTATAATAATTCTAAATTAAGGCAAATGTCTTGTTCTATCTATTTAAATATATTGATTTTACCGTTGTTGATACAATCAAATTAAGAGACATTTTGTTCTCAAAAAAAAGATATAATGCATTAAATTGTTCGTAGTAGGATATTTACCATCAGTTCTTTTCCTTAGTATAAATCCATTTTTCCCTAGGGAAATTTGAAATCGCTATAGCACAAAGGCTTCATTGATTAAAAGGATTGCAAAAATTGTGATTTCGGTTTTGCGTCTAATAGTTCTGGGGAAATAGAAGTTAAATCAATTTTACAAATTCATTGCTGAGAGCGCTGCTTTATTCCATGCTAACTCTAGGTAAACAGAAAGATATATATCAAAAAGAACAAATATGGTCCCCACTAATATCCACTTAAATGACCTAGCAAGTTGAACTGGTTTGCCAGCAATTACTCGATAGGAAATAAAGGCTGCCCCAATTGATAGCATGGCCATACCTGCAAATCGGTAAACAAGCCAAGGTTTAACGCCTAGGAGAATAACATCGAAATTATGATTCTGGCTTATGGTTTCACCGAAGCTTAATCCGGAAGTTACTAGAACAATAGCAGCAAAAAATGCAGGGAAGATACCGAACGATACAAAAGAAAGGGATAGGATAATCGCAATTCCCACGGCCCGATCTAAACCCATTCCAATAGCAGCTTTTAACACGGCTTCATTATTGTTAGTATCAACCTGTGTGTAAGTTTCGTCAAAACCGTAACTGTAAACACGTGCAACCATCATTTCTGGAAAAATAAATGTAAGCCCTGAAATGATTGCAAAGAGCAAAGTTGCCCACAATGCAACGACCCAAAAAGCCTTTATTAGTTTTTCGGACTCTGCATAATAATATATTGCCGGGAGGATTACTGCTGATGTTATGAAAGGTAGAAATGGACTTGGAAACGGCAATGATAAGAAGATAGCCAGAGGTGTTGTTAGCAGTACATAATGTGGACTATAGCCAGAGTCAAACCATGACCGGGGGGTAAGCTTACCCATCAAAGTTTCCGCTCCATTTCCATTAATTTTACATATTTAGAAAAAACATGGTATGCAGATAAAAAGCAAATAATAAGTCCAGGACGGCCGTCTAGGATTCCGAGTTTTACAAAATACATTTTTATGAAAGTTGCCACTGGCCTAATTAGAACATTGAACATAGAAGAAGTTTTGCCACGGATAAATCGTTCTTTGGCAGCTATGCCTGTAAAACTGTTAATAGTTTTTAGGTGGTCAGAAATATTGTCAAAAGAAAGGTGATACATATGTTCATCTAAGTTTTTAATCTTGCCATTAATCTCGACATTATCATGTGGATTTTCTCCAGCCCAACGTCCTTTGCTACGCTTGAATAATCGAACTTTCCTGGCTGGGAACCATCCACAATGCTTTATCCAACGGTTAATGTAATAAACTAGGCGTGGTATAGCATAACCGTCTGCTTTTGGGTTTTCGAGTAAGGTTATTATTTTTTCCCTTAAAGCTAGAGATACCCTTTCATCAGCATCTAGACTTAAAACCCATTGTTTTGAAGCCAGATCCAATGCGAAGTTTTTTTGTTGAACGTGACCAGGCCATTCGTTGAAAAAAACCTTAGCGCCCATTTCTTTAGCTATTTTAACCGTACTGTCTGAGGATCCACAATCAACAACCACAATTTCATCAGCAAACGATAGGCTGGCTATGCAATCAGCAATTTTGTTTTCTTCGTTTTTTGTTATAACAGTTGCTGATAGTCCAATTGAGCTATTTGTCATTCAGACTCTTTCAACGGCTTAGCTTCATCAACCAGCATTATTGGGATATCATCCCTTACTTCATATAATAGCTTGCACTCATTGCATATCAGACCTTTGCCGTCTTCTGTAAGGAAAATATCACTTTTACATTTTGGGCATGCAAGTATATCGAGCAGCTCTTTTTGGATTGCCATATCAAAGCATCCTCCTAAACAATTGAGATTCATTGTGATTATATGTCACTGGAACAATCAGTGACAGGAGAAAGAACTGTCTCTTTGTCTGGTTAGATTTTCAATAGAGTTTTGAAAATTAATTTATTATCATTAAGTGCAAACTTCTACGGTCAATTCTTTAAAGCTCTTTCCATTTCACGTTTGGCGTCTTTACCTTTTAGATCTTGGCGCTTGTCATAAGTATTCTTACCGCGTCCAATTCCAATCTCCAGTTTGGCTCGGCCACGACGAAAATAGATTTTTAATGGTACTAGGGTTAGCCCCTTTTCTTGTACAGCTTGCACTAGTTTATTGATTTCATGACGGCTAAATAGAAGTTTTCTATTGCGTAATGGGTTATACGTATCAAAAGTATTCTGATTTTTATAGGGTGAAATGTGACAACCTACCAGCCATACTTCGCCATTGATAACTTTAGCGTATGATTCTCTGATATTAATGGAACCGTCTCGAATCGATTTAATTTCGTTACCCCTCAAGACAACTCCAGCCTCAATGGTGTCAAGTATATTATAGTTGTGCCTAGCTTTGCGATTTACAATGGTTGGCGTGCCTTCTTGGTTATTTTTTCTTCCCGATGATTTATTACTCATATTTTTTATCAGACGTGCTAGTCAGCTGTGACTTGCAGGGTCACGAACTGAGACGCCTCGCCCTTTTAGGTATTCTTTAGCATCGCCCACAGTGTATTCTTGGAAGTGGAAGATGGAAGCAGCTAAAGCTGCATCTGCTTCACCATCAACCAGACCGACGTACATATGTTCAAGGTTGCCAACACCACCTGAAGCGATGATGGGTATTTCCACGCTACGACTGATCGCACGTGTTAGCTCGATGTCATAACCGTTCTTCGTTCCATCAGCGTCCATGGAGGTTAGCAATATCTCGCCAGCGCCGTACGCCGCTACTTTACTGGCCCACTCAATTGCATCTAAGCCCGTTTGGTTTCTACCGCCGTGAGTGAAGACTTCCCATCCTTTCCCGTTCTGTCGTAGCTTTGCATCTATCGCTACTACTACACACTGGCTCCCAAACTTTTGTGATGCATCACATATAAACTCTGGGCGCTCAATTGCGGCTGTGTTTATGGCAACTTTGTCGGCCCCAGATCGCAGCAACCTGTGTATATCAAGCATATCACGCACACCTCCGCCAACTGTTAGTGGCATGAAAACCTGTTCGGCAGTACGAGCCACAACATCTAGAATAATTTCACGTTTTTCGTGGGAAGCGGTTATGTCGAGAAATGTCAATTCGTCAGCACCCTGCTTATCGTACAGTTTAGCAATTTCCACAGGGTCACCAGCGTCGCGCAAATTCAAAAACTTTACACCTTTTACAACACGCCCCTCTTTGACATCAAGACATGGAATTATCCTTTTGCGCAAACTCATCTTAAACTATCCATTAATCGTAGAGATAACATCATCCAATTTCAGGTAACCATCATAAAGGGCTTTTCCTATTATCATTGAATCAACACCGTAGCGCTCCAGTTTGGCGATGGCAACCACATCATCAATTGATGTAACTCCACCTGATGCAGTCACAGGTATATCTATGCGTGAGGCGAAATCTTGCAGCTCTTCCACATTAGCTCCCTTTAGCATACCGTCGCGAGAGATGTCTGTATATATAATTCTAGCCGCACCCATTGCTGCAAACTTCTCTGCCATTTCCAATGGATCAGCTACTACTGTTTCTATCCATCCTTTCGTCGCAGGTTTACCATCCTTAACATCCATACCAACCAGAATTCTATCTGGGAATAGGTCCGCTGCTGCTAAAACTAGGTCTGGTTGTTCTATAGCAGCCGTACCAAGGATTACATGGTATACACCAAGATCGAAGTAATCTTGGACTGCTTGGACTGAACGGATACCTCCGCCTATTTCTACTGGGACTCCAGCCTTGTCAGATATTGCTTTTATTATTTTTGTGTTAACAGGTTTACCAGCTTTAGCTCCGTCTAGGTCTACTAGGTGAAGACCCTCAGCACCTAACTCTACCCATTTTCGAGCTATTTGAACTGGATCGTCAGAGTACACAGTTACTTTTTTGTAGTCGCCCTTTTGTAGACGCACGCACTTACCCTCTAGTAAGTCAATGGCGGGTAGAATTTTCATTTTGTAGTCCTTATAGTTTCTAGAATACAGAATAATAAGAAAGTGGTATTTTAATATCTATTATCGATATGTTCCCAATCTAAATGTTTTTTAATTCCCTACACTCTGGTATCGGACCATGCCTTGATTCCAAAGCCAGTAGCCAAAAACAAAGACTATTGTCCCAGTCAAAGGAGTGAGGTACTGGATTAATGGATGGAATAGCAAATCACCAGCGCCACGGTTTAAAAAATAATGACTTGGATAGAAATTTACAAAAGCCAAAGGAAATACTAGTGTTAAAAATACCTGCATCCACATCTTATAAATGGAAACTGGATACATGATCATTTCTTTGGAGCTATATATAACTGTATGTACCAGAGAGCTGTTTCGGGTTGTCCAGAACGCAACTGCGGACACAGCCAAGCGTATTCCCCCTTGTATTAAAACAGCCCCTATAAACACTACTGGCAAATAAGCAACCTTGCCAAGTGTCCAGTCTATACCTGCCTTTTGTGCTCCAAAGATAAGAGCAGTTGTTCCTATCAGGAAATGGGCCATCGAGGCTATTTCGAATTTTGACGAGACTATCTGGCCCAATGGGTTGAGGGGTCGCACAAGGAGGCGATCAAAGTCACCATTGATCATATACGATTCAAAGTCATTTAATGAATAAAACAAGATAGCAGTTAATCCTTGACTGAACACAAGAAGTCCATAAAGGAAGGCCATTTCACCAAGTGTCCAACCGGCAATATGGTGGAACTTAGTTACTATCAATACAACTACACCAACTTGCCCGGCGTAGAATACCAGCAAAGCGAAAAACATAAAAATAAAGCTTAACTTGTACTCCATGCGCGAGCGCATGGAGGCTATTATCATTTGCCAGTAGATTGGTAAATTCCCCAAGGTTAGCCTCCCTGGACAACTAATTTGCGGGACCCTGATGTCCACATCTTCCAGCACATAAAACCCATGCCAATCACCCAGCAGAACTGTATGGCAATCATATTAATGGCCATGTCTCCGCTTATATGTCCAATAATAATTGAAGTTGGAAGGTATAGGATGTATTGAAAAGGAAGAATGTTTATAAAGGGCATTAACCATTCTGGAAAAAAGTCTATGGGAATTATTCCGCCTGAAAATATGGTAAATAATCCGTACTTCATCAATTTGAAGCTAAAGGTTTCCACTGTCCAAAAGGCAATCATGGCAAAAATAAAATTGAGCATAAACTGAAGCATGTATCCCAACAACCACACCACGCTAAACATAGTCCACAACCAAGGAGAGCTAGGGATGGAAATCTCAAATGCTAGCAGGCACACCATGAAGATTGGAAATACGCGTGTGGCCCAATGAAATAAAGTCTGACCGAGGCATTCTGCCAAAAGCATAGTAAAATAGTTCATTGGTTTTATCATGTCCATGCTAATAGCACCGCTTCTGATTTTTGCAATGGTGCTAACATCATCCTGCGTCATGGAAATTCGAATGATCATTGCAAAAATAGCATAAGCAGTTATTTTTTGTAGGGTGAACCCTGTTGTGCCTGCCACGGGTGAACTCTCGAAGATTGCTTGCCACAAGGAAGTAAAAATAAAAATGAACAATAGTCCATTAAAGACACCAATAAAATATTCAAATTTATAAGCAAGCTGTTGTTGAAATGATTTCCCAGCAAAATTTATGTATAGCGCCAAAATATTTCGAAAACCGTGAAGCCGTTCTTCGTTTGTCACACTATCAAAACGATTCGTATTGGCTGCTTTACCATTTATTTTCGCCTCAATCATTTACACTTGCTCTTTCCATTCCACCATTTTTGTAAATGGCCTTAATAACATCTGAAACTTTAGGCTCATGTATAGATAGATCTTTCACACAGTAATCGCGAAATAAGGTAGAGATAATGTCGTGCATTGATGTCCCGTCAAGATTGTATCGAAGCCATTTTTTATTAGCCTCAGATTTAATTACCTCAAGCATGGGCAGGTTTTCCAGTTCTGGGTTATAATCATGAAACTCAACCTCCAAGATCTTGGTATGGATGTGGTCTTGTTTTAGTTTTTCCGTTGAGCCGTCATATGCAATGGTTCCTTCATCAATTATTATTATTCTTTCGCACAATGCTTCGATATCTTCCATGTCATGGGTTGTTAGTATTATCGTCACATCTCTGGTATGGTTAATAAATTTAAGGAATTTCCGGACAGCATCCTTTGCTATCAAGTCCAAACCTATAGTCGGTTCATCTAAAAATAGAATTTTTGGGTTGTGTAACATTGAGGCTGCCAGATCGCAACGCATACGCTGACCCAGTGAAAGTTTTCGTACTGGCACGGTAAGCAATTTGGATAAGTCTAAAGCCTCTGTCAGTTCACGAAAATTTCGCTCGTAACGTTCTTGTGGAAGACGATAGATAGCCCTCAGCAGATCAAAAGAGTCTCGCGCTGGTAAATCCCACCAAAGCTGGGTTCGCTGTCCGAATACAACGCCTATATTAAATGCGTTTTCAATACGGTTTTCATAAGGAATAATTCCTGCCACTTCTACGGAACCGTTAGTTGGAGTGAGAATACCGGTAAGCATCTTGATTGTAGTCGATTTCCCAGCTCCGTTTTCGCCAACGTATCCGACGAACTCCCCAATCCCAATGTCAAAAGTAATGCCATCGACAGCTTTCACAATTCTTTCCTTGCGTGAAAAAAGGTTCAAGAAAGAACCCAAAATACCTTCTTTGGCTTCAGCAACTTTAAACTCACGTCTTAAGTTATCTACTTTGATAACCGTTTTGTCAGCCTGCTTTGCGTTCAATTTGTTTGCTAACCTAAATTATGTTTTCGTATATTATTGTAACCCGGACATCGGTACTAATCGTGTTTTGTTAATATATTCTTAGAGTTTTGGTTGAACAATGGAGGAACCGCGGTCCTGAGATATGCTGGAATAAATCTGGTTATAATCCCTTTCTAAAGTTATTTGAACGATTGTTGTCACTGCGATCTGTTGCCTCAAACATGTTTGGCTGGCTACCATCCAAGAAAGCCTCGAATATTGTGTCATCTCCAACCGAATGGCTTATTTTTCCAGTTTTTTTATCTATTCGCGTGAATATTATCTCTTGAGGAGGGATAAAATCGTTTATAGGCCGTCCTTTAAGAGCCTTTTCCATAAAACTAATCCATATGGGAATTGCAGATCGAGACCCAGTCTCTTTTTCACCCATGGGTCGATTATCATCCCTTCCAACCCATACAGAACAAACCATATTCGGGGTAAAACCATTAAACCATGCGTCTATATAGCTATTAGTTGTGCCAGTTTTCCCTGCAATGGGCCTTTTGAGTTTGCGACCAACCATTCTTGCAGTTCCTTCTCTAACCACGTTTTCCATTGCGTGTACGGCAAGGTATGCTACGGAAGGAGAAATAACATCCTTACCAGATGGCTCATTATTTTCGAGTATAATTCCTTCACGATTTTTTACTGTCTTTATATATATCGGATTCATTCGGGTACCACCATTAGCCAAAGTTGAAAAGGCAGTTGCCATTTCCATCATAGTTACGGGAGAGGATCCCAGAGCTAAAGAAAGGTTCACTTCTAGAGGGCTGGATATACCAAACCTGCGTGCATACTTTGCAACATATCCGATACCAATTTTTTTCAATAGCTTTATAGTTACAATATTACGTGACTTGGTGACTGCAGTACGTAAGGTGGTTGGACCGAAAAATTTCCCTTCAAAGTTTTCTGGCTTCCAACCTTTGAATTCAGTAATAGCTTTATTATAGATGATAGGGGAGTCAATTATTGTTGAAGCGAGAGTAAACCCTTTTTCAAAGGCAGCAGTGTAAATGATTGGTTTGAAAGATGACCCTGGTTGTCGCTTCGCCTGAACGGAGCGATTAAATTTGCTGGACTCTGGATCATACCCACCTACCATTGCCATTACATAACCGGTTTTTGGGTCTACTGCTAACAAGGCGCCCTGCAAAACTGGCGTCTGGTCTAGTTCCAACTTAATATGCCCATCATCCATGGGATTTGGATCGAGAACTTTTACCTCAACGATATCACCCGGGTTTAATACGGTAGTGGCATTTACAATTTTGCGTGCTCTACGAGCATCTTTACTTGGATTTACTGGATGAGCCCAAGCCATTCTCTTTACATTAATTACCCCCTTAGCATCTTCGAAGCTTATCCAAGCTTTTTCGTTTTTAACTTCGGTTACCAATCCTCGTATACGTGCACCCTTAACATAATAATCGGATGGGTTTTGATTCGAGCGATTTCGTGGATTATGTGCCTCCCAATCAGGCTGTTCTCCCAACTCAAGGTTCACATGACCAATAGGCCCTCTAAAACCTAGTCTTTTGTCGTTATTTTCCAATCCTGAAATTACAGCCATCTCTGCATGCTTTTGAATCCTGAGATCTAAAGTTGTACGAACAACCAGTCCTCCACGGTACAGTTTCTTCGCTCCGTAATTCTTTTCTAGATAACGACGCACGTACTCTGAAAACCATGGTGCTTTATTTTCGGGCCGTTTAAGCCCGGATAAAGTTATTTTTTCAGCAGAAGCTTTTTCTCTTTGGCTTGGCGTTATGGCTTTAATTGCCATCAGTCGGTTTAATGCATGATCTCGTCTTTTCAAAGCACGTTTTAGATTCTTATAAGGTGAATAATGGTTAGGTGCTTTTGGAAGACCTGCAATAACTGCTATTTCTGGAATAGTTAAATCATTAAGTGGTTTACCAAAATATAACTCGGCGGCAGCTTTAACTCCGTAGGCCCCATGGCCATAGTAGTTGTGGTTTAAGTATATCTCCAGGATCTGATTTTTTGAATACTTCTTGTCTATCCGGAGTGACAAAATAGCCTCACGGATTTTTCGTGTCAGTGTCCGTTCTGGTGTAAGGAAAAGTTGTTTAGCTACCTGTTGTGTTATAGAACTACCACCTTGCACAATACGGCCCGCTTTTATGTTGGCAAAAAAAGCGCGCACAATACCCTCAAAGTTTATTCCATGATGTTCGTAAAAAGCTGTATCTTCAACTGCAATTGTTGCAAATTGAAGCATGGCTGGTATCTTGTCTAATGGAGTGAGTATGCGCTTTTCAATAAAATATTCAGATATCAGATCGTCGTTATTGTCGAAAATTTTGGTCACGAGACTGGGCTTGTAATTTAATAGTGTGTCGATTTCAGGAAGGTCCCCAAAGAACCGCGCATGGAAATAGTAGGCTATGCAGATGCTAACCAAAAGCAAGATAAAAAAAGTCCTGATGGTTTTCAAAATGCAGCCATCCTTTTCCTGTTCAGAATTTTTTCCATCATCATCTTTTGTCAGTAAGACCCATTTTTTCCATGATAATTTGGAGGTCGTTCCAAGCATCCTTTTTAGCGGCTGGGTTTCTTAGTAAATAAGCTGGGTGAAAAGTTGCTAAAAGGTCAGTTCCTTCATATTTATGAAAGTTTCCTCTTAAAGTAGATAGAGGGCTTTTGGTCTTTAGCAGTGTTTGTGCTGATACCCTTCCAAGAGCACAAATTATTCGTGGTTTAATTTCCGTGATCTGCCTCTTCAAAAATGGTTTGCACATCTCTACTTCTACTGCTTCTGGATCTCGGTTTTTTGGAGGGCGGCATTTTAAAATATTAGCTATATACACTTCATTTCGTTGAAGGCCCATGGCTTCGATCATGTTTGTAAAAAGTTTCCCAGCTCGCCCAACAAAAGGTTCGCCTTGTTTGTCCTCGTCTGCCCCAGGCGCTTCTCCAATAAACATAAGTTTGGCACTTGATAACCCTGCACCTGGTACAGTATTTGTCCTGGTTTTGGCCAAACCACATTTTCTGCATTTTGCGACTTCCCTACCTATTTGATCCAGACTATCTCCATTTAATTGGTTGAGTGTTTCTTTAAGCCCACCAGGTGGTTTGTGATTAGAGGTAAGCTCAGCACCACTTTGAGGCTCATTATCCAATAATAATTTAGAACTAGATTGATTCTCAGCTTCCAATTGCTTACTTATAATTTCTTCCTCTACATCTTCTCCAGCAAGGCAAATTAATTCCTTTAGTGGGTTGTTGATTTCTGTAGCACTTACATAAGGTTGACCGTAGAGCTTAAGGGACTCTATCCGAAGTCTCAGTTCGCTGAGGAGAGCTAGATATTTATGGTAATTAATGGTCATTTTCAAAATTTGTTTACCGGCCATCGACAAACTTGCCGGGTAACAGCTCTACAACTTTGTCTATGATTATCTCGGCTAGTTCAGCCTTGGGTACTTTATTGGGTGTAATCTCATCACCAGAGCGCATGATTATGGTTACCTCGTTATCATCAGCTCCAAATCCAATATCCTTCCTGGACACATCATTAACAACAATCATATGGAGGTTTTTTTTCAAAAGCTTCTCTTTGCCGTTTTCCACCGCCCGTTCCGTTTCAGCAGCAAACCCGACAACTATCTGTTCTTTTCTCAATTTTTCCATTTGGGAGAGAATATCAGTGTTCTTCTCAAGGTCCAAAAGAAGGGAATCCATTTTTTTAATTTTGTTGTTGGCTACATTTCGTACTTTATAGTCACCAACAGCTGCCGCCATTATTAGGCAATGACAGCCTGGGAAGCGGGATTCGATTTCTTCAAGCATAGCATCAGCTGTGAAAGCTCGTATCACTTCTAAGTCGTCGGAGACGTGGGTTTCAAGCGCACCAGCAATCATAGTAACATCAGCACCGCGCTTAACCGCTTCATTGGCAATGGCTACACCCATTTTGCCTGAAGAACGGTTACCCAGAAACCTCACGGGGTCAATCGGTTCTCTGGTGCCTCCAGCAGACACAATGATCTTCTTTCCGGCAAGGTCGCGCTTGAGCCTAAGAAACTTTTTAACCACAACCATTATGTCATCGACATCAGACAGTTTTCCTAGACCCTCATCACCACACGCAAGCGTCCCAGTTGTTGGGCCGATAAAAAAACCTCCTTGGTCTTGCAACTTCTTTATATTTTCTTGAACTACTGGCTTGTTGTACATTTCCGTGTTCATGGCTGGAGCAAATATTACCCTAGCGTTGGAAGCCAGTAGTATTGATGTAAGCGAATCGTCAGCAATTCCGTTTGCGGCTTTACCAATTACATTAGCCGTTGCAGGAGCCACAACAACAAGAGAGGCGCCTCTTGAAACTGTTATATGCGGCATTGGATCTTTCCCAGGTTCCGGCATGCCTGAACAAGTTACTGGATTGCCAGTTAAGGCTTCGAAAGTTAGTGGAGTAATCAGTTTCTCAGCAGCCGCAGTCATAACTACGTGCACCTCCAAGCCCATCTCTTTCATTCGCATTGATAGATCAGCGGCCTTGTAGGCGGATATGCTTCCAGAAACACCTAATATTACTTTATCTTTCATTATTATTTAAAGACCACTCCATTAAAAACTGAGTACTCAATTATAACCGCCAGTTGCCATCATCACAAAATGTGCTAGACCACAATCGTCATTATCTTATCCCTCATAAATCGATGTGATAAGCAAAAACTTAGGGCCGAAAAGAATTTGTTACAATTCAACGTTCTTTGGATGTTAGATTAATGCTTATGAACGAAAAACCACTTTTATGCCTAATTGATGGGGCGGGCTACTATTTTCGCGCTTACTATGCCATAAATCAACACTTGTCCAACTCCAAAGGACAGCCAACCAACGCTGTATTTGGATTCGCCAAAATGCTACCCAAGATTCTTAGAGAGCAACATCCTGATTATGCTTTGATGGTTTTTGACAGTAAGGAAAAAACATTTCGGCACGATATGTATGAACTCTACAAGGCGAATAGAGCTAAGATGCCAGAAGATTTGGTGTCACAGTTACCATATATAGACAAAATATGTCATGCTCATAACGTGCCTATCGCCAGAGTTCCTGGGTATGAAGCCGACGATATAATAGGTGGGATTGCAAGTAAAGCAGTTGCAGCTGGATATGAGGTTGTAATAGCCACTTCAGATAAAGACTTAATGCAATTGGTAATGCCCGGTGTGACGCTATACGACGGAATGAAGGAAGTGCTAATCGGGCCCGAACAGGTGCTCGAGAAGTTTGGAGTAGAGCCTTCTCTTGTCACAGATGTCTTAGGGTTGATGGGCGACTCCTCAGATAACATTCCAGGTGTTCCAGGAGTGGGAGAGAAAACAGCTAAGGCTTTGGTTCAGGAAATGGGCTCGTTAGAGAACATTTTAAGGAACGTGGAATCCTTGGGGAAAAAGAAATTGAAAGAAAACCTTATTAAGTTTGCCGACCAGGCCCGTTTGTCAAAAGAGCTTGCAACCATTGTCAAGGATGCGCCGCTACAGTTTGAGCCTAAAAAATGGGAAGTCTCTGGACCTAATACAAATGCGTTGCGTGAGATTTACTTGGAGTTAGAGTTTAATGCCATGCTGAAAGAGCTTAGCAGCGACAAACCTAAGATCAATAGAAGCTACATTCTTGTAAATAATATAAAGTCTTTTAATGCAATGATTACCAAACTTGAATCCAGCCGTGGTTTTGCCATAGATACCGAAACTACATCCCTACACCCTACACGGGCACGTTTGGTAGGGATTTCATTTTCATGCAAGGAAGGGGAAGGATATTACCTACCAATTCGTCATAAGTGCACCAACTCTTCACCGCAACTAGATATAGAGGAGATTAGACCAGCCATCAGCAGAATTTTAGAGAGCCAAAAGATAGAAAAGTACGGACAGAATATTAAATACGATATTATTGTTTTGGCGGGGGAGGGATTTCTCATCAACTCAGTTTCCTTCGATACGATGATTGCATCTTACTTGATCAATCCCACAGCGAAGCATGGACTTTCCAGTCTTGCCATTGAATATTTAGGCGAGGAAATGATTGAGTACGAGGAAATTTGCGGAAAAGGTGCTAAGCAGATTAGATTCGATGAGGTGGAAATTGAAGCGGCTCTCGACTATGCAGCGGAAGATGCCGACATTACATATAGGTTGGTTAAGTTAATGCGAACCGGCATAGAAAAACAAAAGATGGAAAAACTGATGTACGAAGTTGAAATTCCACTCATGACGATACTGGCCGACATGGAGATTGCTGGTGTTGCCATAGATTCCAAAATGTTGGACGTTATGGGAGGAGAAATCGAGGGAGAGCTTAAAGATATTGAATCGAAGATATTTGGCTTGGCTAATGAAGAATTTAATATAAGTTCGCCGAAGCAATTGGGCACGATTTTGTTCGATAAATTAAAGCTCTCTGGTGGTAAAAAAACCAAAACGGGTTACTCTACAAGCCTTGATGTGTTAGAAGGCCTCGCTGCTGCACATCCCCTCCCAGAGCTTGTTTTGGAATATCGTCATCTGGCAAAACTGAAAAACACCTACATAGATGCTTTGCCTAAAATGGTTAATGAAAAGACTGGCAGGATACATTCGTCATTTAACCAAACAGTAGCTGCAACTGGACGACTTTCATCATCCGACCCCAATCTGCAAAACATACCAATTCGTACAAGTACAGGCGCTAAAATAAGGAAAGCATTCGTAGCCCCTGCGGGCCATAAGCTTGTATCGGCTGATTATTCCCAGATAGAGCTAAGACTGCTAGCCCAGCTCTCTGGAGAACCAGCGTTATTAGAAGCTTTTAGAAATAATGAGGATATTCACTCCATAACTGCAGCTGAGATCTCAGGTGTGCCTCAAAGCTTGGTTTCAGAGGATATGCGCAGAATGGCTAAAACAGTTAATTTCGGAATTATTTATGGGCAGACCGCTTTTGGGCTTGCAAGAGAACTGAAAATTTCAATGGCTGATGCTCAACTTTATATAGACAATTATTTTGCCAGATATCCAGGCATTAAAAAATATTTTGCGAAAATAATAACTGAAGCCAAAAGGGATGGCTTTGTGGTAACTCTACTGGGAAGAAAACGTTACTTGCCGGATATTAACGCAAAAACCCGCCAGCTTCGTCAATTTGCGGAAAGAAATGCAGTAAACTCCCCCATTCAGGGAAGTGCTGCCGATCTTATTAAACTCGCCATGATATCGATTTCAAAACGGATCTCCAATGAACAGTTTAAATCGCGTATGGTGCTGCAGGTTCATGACGAGCTGGTTTTTGAAGTACCAGACGCGGAAGTTGATCTTCTGAAAAAAATGGTTGTTGAAGAGATGGAAGGTGTGTGTAAGCTCGATGTGCCGCTGGTAGTTTCAGCTAAAGTTGGAGAAAACTGGCTAGAAGCTCACTAAATGTCAAAATACTTTGGCAGGCATTATTGATAAGCTCTAAACTGCTAGTTAAAGAGAAAATTTAGCGAAAAAGCATTGTTTTTCGATTTGTTTTCGCTTAGTATTGCGTTAGGAGAATAGTTATGCACCTAACAAAAAAGCAAAAAGAGATATTCGATCACATTGCCTCATTCATATCCCAAAATGGTTATGCACCAAGCATTATGGAGATAGGTGAGAAGTTTGGGCTCTCATCCCCTGCTACAATCCATAAGCATCTTACAAATTTGGAAGCAAAAGGGCTAATACGTAGACTTAAAAACATGAGCCGTGCCATAGAACTAGTGCAAATGAATCCAGAAATGGAGTCCTCGATCCAGATTCCGTTACTTGGTACCATAGTTGCCGGTGAGCCGCTTGAAAGTTATCAGGTGGAAGAAACTATCACAGTACCAAGCGATATGATCGGCCGTAATCGTACATATGCATTAAAGGTGCGAGGCGAATCTATGATTGAAGAACACATCAAAGATGGTGATTTTGTGATAGTAGATGAACGCAACCATGCTGATAATGGTGAAACTGTAGTGGCTCTTGTAAACAATAACAGCGTCACACTGAAGAAGTTTTATCGGGAAAATGGCACTGTCCGGCTGCAGCCAGCAAATTTGGATATGAGTCCAATTGTAGTCCCTATTGAAAATGTAACAGTTCAGGGGGTCGTAATAGGGGTTTTGAGGAAATTTTAGTCTGCTTGCTATCGGTTAATCAACTACACATTACAATTCCATTATCTACCAATGCTCCCATGAAACTTGCTATACTTTAGCTCTTTTTTTTCCGGGGCGTAGCGCAGCCTGGTAGCGTACCTGAATGGGGTTCAGGTGGTCGGAGGTTCAAATCCTCTCGCCCCGACCAAACAAATTATTGTTTTCGAAAGATTTATGATAGCCACTTAGTTAGGGTCGGCTGTTTCAATGATTCGCGCTATGAGCCCCATCTCACCAGCCTTTGCTGGCAACTTCAGACAGACCCTATAGCCTGCACCAGGGGCCTGATCCATGTGGTTACCGTTTTGGTCTTGTAGGCTATTGAGTACAAAGGGGTGATTGCCTGTTGGCGTTAGTAGTACTAGTGAATCACCAAGGGCGAACTTATTCTTCACCTCAATGAGTGCTGACCCATCCTCCATCTGATTCAAAACCTCACCCACAAAAACTTGGTACAAACTCCTCGAGCTACTATGGCGGTAGCTCTGTAATTCCTCAGAGGGGTGGCGTTGATAAAAACCATTGGTATAGCCCCGGTTAGCAAGTCCCTCCAGTTCGGCCATCAGGTTGTGGTTGAAGGGGCGCTCAGCAACAGCGTCATCAATGGCCTGCCGGTAGACCTGAGTTGAACGAGCAGCATAATAGTGAGACTTTGTCCGCCCTTCAATCTTTAGACTATCGATACCAATACGCACCAATCGTTCCACATGTTCCACTGCACGAAGATCTTTGGAGTTCATAATGTAGGTGCCATGCTCATCTTCTGTGATCGGCATGAACTCGTTTGGACGTTCCTTCTCTTCTAGGTAGTAGAGCTGATCTGCTGCAGGGTGTCGTGTCTGACCTGTATCCGATTCCCCCAGTTGATATTCCCAACGACAAGAGTTGGTACAGGCTCCCTGATTGGCATCACGGCGGTTAAAATAGCCCGAGAGGAGGCAGCGCCCAGAATAGGCGATACAGAGAGAGCCATGTACAAACACTTCCAACTCAACATCGGGACACTGCTGGCGAATCTCCTCCACCTCATCTAGGGATAGCTCTCGCGAGAGGATAATCCGTTTTATACCAATCTGCTGCCAAAAACGAACGGCCATCGAATTGACTGTATTGGCCTGAACAGAAAGATGCAGCGGGAGATCTGGCCACCGTTCACGAGCCAACATAATTAGTCCGGGGTCAGCCATAATCAGGGCGTCTGGGGCCATATCAATAACCGGGTCAAGGTCAGCTAAGAAGGTCTTTACCTTGGTGCCATGAGGCATCAGGTTGCAGGTGAGATAGAAGGCTTTGTTGACGGAGTGGGCCTCATCAATGCCGATGAGGAGGTTCTTCTCAAGGAAATCATTATTTCGAACCCGAAGGCTATAGCGAGGGAGGCCTGCGTAGACTGCGTCTGCCCCGTAAGCGAAGGCATATCGCATGTTCTTTAGGGTTCCGGCAGGGGAAGTTAGTTCTGGGGTTTGCATGGTGATTTTATCTGTTCCAAATGATGTGTAGCTCGGTTATTTTTGCGAGAGTTATATTGACCAAGAGCCATGAGCCCTCTCACCCCCCGAGGAAGAGTCTCCTACTTCAGGATTACTCAGCAGGCTATCGCCTGTCCCGGCCATTGTGACTCACATCGACCGCTATTTTCCACTTTTTTTTACTTATTATAAATTTATTGAAATCAGACCTGCTGCCGATGACAATGGGCTATCAGTTTAATGAGGGGCTGCTGTTGCGCTGTCGATAACGCCGCCAACTTCCTCAGAGAATCCACCACCGTACATTCGCCAAATACCTTCACCCGTTGTAACTATGTGGACATCATTAAAATCAAGACCAGTATCTGTTGGATTTGTGAATGTCAGGCCGTCTGTTGAAGTTGCAGTGAAAAGTTTAGTAGTCTTATTGTCGTAATAAAAAATTCTTATGGTGCCATCCCCAAGTACAACTGCGAATGGATGCTCTGCAGATTGGTCAATATTTGATCCGTTTCCTATTCTTACCCCGTCGTCGGTTGTCCAATTTAGCATATCTGAGGAAGTGGCACTATATATGCGAAACGTTTCTATCGGCCCAGGTTTAGGCAATCCGGAAAAATACATTCTATATCCGTTATCGGATGTATCGATCATTGTTGGACCCGTTAATCCGCCAGTTTCCCCTACCTGGGACTGGGTAATACGGTAACCATTCTCCTTGGTGAAATTGAGACCATCCGACGAAATCCATGAAACTATACCGTCACCACTATTACCGTATAATCTCCATGATCCATCTTCTAATTTGAACACCCTGGGCATTCCAGCTTGCCCCTCTTCGACTCTTATCCCTGCCTCGGCAGTCCAAGATAGACCGTCACTTGAAACAGCGGAAGCTACTGCGCCTCCTACAATCACATAGGCTCTCCAGGATCCATCATCAAGCATGTTTACTGACACATCGGCTACGACTGTCCCTGCTGCAACTCCAAAAGTTTGGTAGTAAAGACGAGTGCCGTCATCTTTTGTCCAAACACCAGATGCGGAAATTGAATCAGCGGAATTACCGGCACAAGCACCTAAGGTTAAGGCAATAAAAAGAATTACGGTTTGAAGTGATCTCTTTCTCATTTTGACACACCATAAAACCATCAGGCCAAGGTACCGTGAGGGCTGGAAATTTACAACAATTTAATCGCTGCTTTTTTTTGATATTTTAATAATTGTAGAATATGGCATACACTTTTCTGATAGATTACAATTTAAAAGTTGTCGCTTTTCCTGATTTTGACCCTATAGCTTGGAATAGAAGTTTAATCCATATCCATTGAGGAGAAGGTATGAAGAGAGTTATCGTCGCCATTATAATAACCATCTCATCATCCATACTGGTTTCATGTAATGCTAGTTTGGATGAAATATTGCTGGTTGGAGACACTGAAATACCATACAGTAAAATGGCATTGAATATGTTTCCGCGCAATACCACAGCCGGTGATCTTGCCACACAAATGGCTGACGTTAAATCATTGGGAATAAATTTTATCAGGGTTAATTTTTGGTTCGATACTCAATACATGCCGACGTCAGGATCAGTCCCTGATTTTTCACAATTCGATGCAGTTGTGGCAGCCGCAGCAGCCGAGGGGATAAGTATTTTGGCGCTACTAAACCCAGTCCCTGAGTGGCTAGTTGGAAATCCTTCTTGGAAAAGCATTTTTGTAGACCAATATGTGACACCAGTTGTAAGCAGATATAAAAACTCTGTTAAGTATTGGGAAGTTTATAATGAACCTAATGAGGAAACCAACGTTTTTACAGGTACTGCTGACGACTACTTTGATCTTCTCAAACAGGTTTCTATTGCCATACGTGCTGAGGATCCAACAGCAAAAGTTGTGGCAGGAGCGACAAGCAATATAGTGCTCTATGATGTGGGAAATTGGGAATATACACAAAGGCTGGTTGACTTAGGCTTAGAAACTTATGCAGACGTTTTAAACATACATTACTATTCAGAACTCGATATTGAGCTCAGCGTAGTTGGGGGTGCATTAGTTCAATCGGTTAACATACCAAATTGGGTCACTGAAACGGGGAAATTTGGCCAGTCTAACCAAAAAGACTATTTTGAGTCGATAATGCCTTACATTGAAAAATCGCTTGGGCCGGAAAAAATTTTTTGGTACTGCTATGTAGAGGGAGTTGGGTCAGAAACAGTTCACCCAGATGACACTTTTGGATTAGTTACTTATCATGCAGGGCAGCGTTCTGAATCCTCGCTCTATACGCTGTTAAAAAACCAATGATGCCATAACATCACCGTTTGTTTAGAGGGATTTGTATGAGTGGTAAAATTCACCATCCAAAATGCGTTTTTGGCAAATTGTAACGCAAACTTGCCATGTAGTACTTCTCGAAAGCAACTTTCATCCAGTGTACTGTCTTGCCATTAACATGTACAAGTTTGTTACGGGGTGGCAATAAAGGGGAAGCTGATAAATAAATACCGGTATCACCCGCATCTGATATGCAAACAACCTCAAACTCTTTTCCGTGGATTTTTGAGCCCCCTTTTATGTCGGCGGCTATATTTTGTGCTGCGATTTCAGCCATAGTTTCTGTCATCTGGCCTGTTTTTGGGACCCCTACGGGAACTGGTGTTTGCACTGGTGGAGGAATAGCGAGTGATACCCCTACCGAATAAATGTTTTGGTATTTGGGGTTTGCCAAATAGTCGTCAGCTATTATAAACCCTCTTGGGTTGGAAAGGCCTTCAATCCCCAAATATGCATGACTGCCGTAAAAAGCAGGGACAATTAGACTGAAATCATTTTTTAGCTTTTCCCCTCCATCCAATTCAACCTCTTCTGGGGTAACTTGGGTTAACTTACAATTAACTTTCCATTCAATGTCTCTGTCAGCAAACTCGTCTTCTAGTATTCGAGTCACTTTTCCAAATCCACCCACCCCAAAATGACCCAGGTACGGTTCGTTAGTTACCAAAGATATCTTGAATTTATTCCTTAATTGCTTTCGCCTGAGATGAGTATCAGTCATCATGGCCATTTCATATGCCGGGCCCAAGCAAGAAGCCCCTTGAGTGTTACAAAATACGAGCGAACCGGATCCCTTTGCAATTACTCTCTCTAGGGCCGCTTTAGACTCTAAGGCCTGCTTAATGGAAAAAATTGAATAGCTATTGCCGATATCAGGGCCTAGGCCTGGAATAGCAGCAAAATCGAGCTCTGACCCAGTTGCGGCTACAAGGTAGTCATATTCATACTCATCTTTTTCCCCGGTGACGCTGCAATTGTCAGGGTCGGCTTTTACTACGGTATCTTGTACAAACTCAATTCCTTTGCTTCGCAGGCTATCTACCACATGGAATTTTATTGCCGATGGGTTTCGCCATCCCATTGCTACCCAAGGCAAGGATGGAACAAAAGTAAAAATATCCTCGGCTGACACAACTTTGATGTGGTGTTCTTTGCCTAACAGTTTCCGTAAACTAATTGCCGAGTGGTATCCACCAAAAGACGACCCTAAAACAAGTATTCGTTTGCTCATGACATTCCTATATCTTTAGTCTTCACTTAAAAGATAAGAACCTTATCGGCCCATTGCACGGCGTCAGTCAATTCTATAAGATTACCACGTGAACAGTCTTTAGAAAGCTCAGCTTCAGTAATACCCCTGGCATCCATGCATGTGCCGCAGACAGATATTGTTCCTCCTTGCCTGGCAATAACTTTGAACATTTTTTCAAGGTTGTAATATCCGTCAGGTGTTTTTTGTCCTGACTTTCCGCAAGAGGCAGCGTCACCCATGAGAAAGATTTTGATTTCTTCGCCTTCTCTTTTTCCGAGTGATCCAGCGAGACGAAGCCCGTTATAACTTCTTTCCGTTCCGTATGGTGGGTCGTTGAGGATAAATAACATTTTGTTTGCCATCTAGAGTCTCCGTAACAATTAGTTGAACAATCACATTACTTGAAAGGTGCCAAACTGCAATGATGTTGTCAATTAATAATTTTAGTCAGTTTGCACTCAACACCAGCCCTTAAGAGCTTCTCACCATTATTCATTGCTGACGTAAGAATTAATTGATCTACATCTCCAAAAATAAGAGTCATGTATAAATTTATTGGGCCACCTGAATACAAGCCTTCATTGGTAAAATTGATATCGGGAGGTATTAATGCCGAAGAGGCAAAAACCCTGCCCCCATCAAACTCTACGAACCCTTTGATATGACCTAAGCTGTTTTCAGGCATGTATTCAATTATTCCTTTTACAAACGTTTCAATAACATCTTTTGGGTTTTTTGCACCTTCTATTAGCCAGTTACTTGAGACAGTTTCAAATTTCATAGTAGGTATTTTATGGCAGTAATGTTGCGACCACGCTTGCTAGGATAAAACAGGAAGCCACAGTACCCTCCCATAGCTAAAATTAAAAATGGACGCCCGTTGTAAAGCGCTGGTTAAACAACTTATGCCCTGATAACTGCAGGTGTACCGCTTTTTCTGCAAGGTCACATGCGTTGTTAAACACTTTCTGCGAGCATGCCATCATTGCTGCTCCTGTGCCAGCAGCATTGCCAGCCATTGTTATTTTTTCATTTTCAACTGGCACCAAACCAACAGATACTATGTCTTGTGGGCTAATTTTATTTGCAAAAACACCACATACATAAACGTTTTCGATAGTGTCCAAATCTATTTTGCAAACCTCCATGAGAGTGTCAAACCCAGCTCTTGTGGATGCCTTTGCCAACAAGAATTGCTGGATATCTCCTTCTGTAATGAAAACACCGTTTGCAAGCAGAAGTTTTTTTTCATCTCCCTTTTCCGCTACACATCCGTGGGGGAGATTTCTTTTTATTAAAACTCCAAAATAGTCCAGAGCATCTTTTCTTAAGAGCTCACCAATGGTGCTAAAAATACCAGAACCAGTTATCCCCCTCGCTTGTCCACTTCCAATCACATTACACCATATTTTTGATGGTGTAATTTTAATTTTTTCAATTGCCCCTTCTATCCCGCGCATTCCAAATGATATATTGCCCCCTTCAAAAGCGGATCCTGCTGCGGTGGAACATGCTGTTACCCCTTCTTCGGTGACTGCGGCAATTTCCGCGTTAGTACCAAGATCTAGAACAACGTAAGGGGTTTTGGGGGCAAGTGCCTCAATGGCGATTATAGCGCTTACGGTATCGGAACCGACATAGCCGCCGATTATGGAAGGAATGTGAAATGTTGCATCTCCCAAGGAACATTCACCATCGAAAAGCTTTAAGCTTATCGGTCCATCTATTTGCGATTTATATGGATGTTTCCCTAAGTTGTCGGGGTTCTGACCAAGCAGAAGCACTTCCATTGCCGTATTCATTACAATGACAACGTCGCTGATTGGAATTTTTAATTGTTCTAGAGTTTTTACCAGAGTTGAAAGGTCTCCTAGAACTGCTTGCTTTAGATGGTTTCTGCCTTCAGCAGAACCATGGGATGCGTAAGCCAGCCTGGTCATTACATCTGCTCCAAAAGCTGCCTGGCTATTTGCCGTGGAAAAGGAGGTTACTAACTCACCTGTTATGGCGTTCATTAAATGGCCAACAATATTTGTAGAACCCATATCAATAGCTAGAATTAATTCGTTCCCTGACCACGGATCTAGGACGTTGGCTTTTATCGCCTTATCAAACTTCAGATCACGGTCGTCTCTCTCTGTTTCTAACTCTATAATATGACCGTCGTTTACTATGGTGGAACAAGCAAGCCGAAACCCATTTTTTATTTGTGACTCAGTTAGAATAGTAAGGTCGATATCACTAGGTTTTGGCGGGTATTTGACGAACCTGACCTTACATTGACCGCATATTCCCAACCCACCGCAATCTTGACTAAAGCTTATTCCGGAAGACACTAGGCTTTGTGTCAATTTACCAGCGTTTACAAAAGCTGTTTTACCTGAAGGCTTGAGAATAATCTCAACCGTTTTGTTCATGCGATTTTAAACAGTGGGTGTTCCATATTAGGAAGCTTGCCCTTGTCTAGTAGCCCCTGAGCAAGCACCGCATCCACCATTGCCACTGCGGGGAAAACAATACGCGCATCACCTATTGGACCGTACAAAACAAAATCCCCATTCCAAGCAGTGGAAAGCGCATTTAACACAGCTATTGCAGCGGGCTTAAAACTGTTTCCGATTTTTGATTGTAATCCCCCCCATGTGCCGATAGCATTATGTATACCAGCACCACAATAATAACCAAGCTCATTTGCTTTTCCATATATTTCTCTTGCTGTGGCTACTGAGGGGAGATCTATCACCCCGGGGTCAATAAAGATATTTTCTATGCCATGTTCTGTTGCAAACGCTACTGGTCCGTTATTGCTATTCATCAGGTCTATTTTTTTTGCCCCAGTAAAATCGTTACTGTCAACCAGGAGGGTAATAGCTGTTTTTACGCCGCATTCTTTTATGGCGTCTAACTCTTTTTGGACTGTTTCTGGCGAAATGCTGTTGTAAATAATACGGTGGGCAACTCCTTTCTTTGCCATTAGCTTCACACCAGCAATTTTTACATCAGCATCAGAACCATCAATCATTACAGGGCCATCGAACTCTCCTACAACAAACTCCACGTATTTTTCCATTGCTTCCGTAGTAGAGGCCACAATATCAATACAGGCTGGAAGACCAGTTATAAGGCTCCATTCACCCTGTTCTTTAATGAGAGCCGAGGCCGACACAGCATCAAAGTCCCCCTTTCCTGAATCTTTAACTATTCCATGTCCGTCAAAAAATATTGACCCAATCATCAGAGTAGGGCACTCTCCCGGCTCCCCACCCATTTTGATGCCACAAACTTCTTTAAGTTCCACTTCTCCCTTTCTTTTTATTCAATAATCCAAATTTGGATTATTGCAGATGGCGACAGCTATAACCTCTACCTGGTAGAACCAAGGGCAGTTTTCAAAAGTTTTACCGGATCCCAGTTAACAGCAGCTGCCACTATCCTGAGATCCGGTATTTTGATAAGTCAAACTGTTGCAGGTTTTAGATATGACTCCTTAGTAAAGGAGACTGTCATGTCGTCATTGTAGATAGTATCTTTAGCAGCTTGAACCATGGCATCTATATTTTCCACTGGCGTGGCAGGGTTAAGATCACAACCCGAACCAAGTATAAACAATGAGCCGTTAGCTGCCTCCTCTATAACTTCGCGGCTTTTCCAGTAAACTGCTTCTGGAGTTCCATAAAGCATATAGTCTACCGGGTGAACATTACCAGAAATACAGATTTTATCACCTACCGCTGATTTAACTTCTGCCATGCTGATTGGATAATCAAGCTGAAGTGCTAGGGCACCAACAGAAGACATTTGTGACCAAACCATAGATGTGTCGGCGCACACGTGGTTTACTCCCACAACCCCTTTGGACCAAGAAAATTCAAAAATTTCCTTTAGGTATGGAGTTGCAAATTCCTCGTATTGTTCAGGGGACATGATTGTATTTGCAGTGAATGGTTCTAGTAAAACTATTGCGTGGGCACCGGCATCGATAAGTTCTGCCCAGTAGGCTAAGGAAGTATCAGTGCAAATCCTAAGTAGTTTATGGACCCAGGGCTTGTCCAAAACCATTGCAACGAGTAGCTGTTCTGGGCCAAATAGTTGGCTTGCTGTAGTGACCGGTCCACCTGTTACAGGAACCACAACTTTTGTGTCACCCACAGATTTTTTTAGTAAGCGGATTTCTTCTGCGACGAATGGCATTCTTCCGTCGGTCTTGGGGTTAGGAACTTTAAGCTTTTCTATATCGCTTTTTTCCTTAATAAAATATTCAGTGACCACCGGTGTGTGTTCATATACAACTACCTTTGATCCCAGACACTCAGACTCAACAAACAGGTCTGTGCCTGCTACTACAGCATCGTCACCAAACCGCTCAGCCCCAATCAATTTCCCCTTTGCCATTTTTTCTGGATCTCTTAGACACTCTTCGGTAGAAAATCCAGCTTCTCTAAGGCAGCGGTTAATGGCAAGCACAGTTACCGGTACTCTATCGGGTTTTTCTCCCTTTATAGCAGATACTATTCTTTGTAATGAGTTCATTTCTGTCATTTGGTTATCCCCTTTTAAATCGGTTTGAATTTGGTCAGTTTATTCCCAGCATCTGTCTTGCTCTTTGCACTCCTGTGGGCGCATCGAACCCACCGTAGCCATTGGCACCAACTTTATCAGCCACCACTTCACTTGTGGCTGGACCGCCTATGAGGACTTTGGCTCTACATCCCTGTTCCTTAACGAGATCACAAGTGTCTTGCACAGCAGGAAGACAGATACTCATAATCAGGGAAATTCCTATTAGGTCAGCATCGACCTCCTTAGCTTTTTCAACAAAAGATTGTGGCTCTACATCCACACCTAAATCGTAAACCTCAAAACCACCAGCACTTAGCATTGTGGCAACAAGGTTCTTTCCAATATCGTGCAGGTCTCCTTTTGCGGTCCCCAGTACTGCTATTGCAGAAAAGTCTCTACCTTTAGACTCAACCTTAAGGTGTGTTTGCCCTGCTTTCATCGCCTGTGCTGCCACCAACACATGGCTTATAAACATTTCCTTTTTTAACCATTTGTCACCGACTTCAACTAAACCAGCAGCCAACCCATCCACAAGTATATCTTGGGTGTTGATTCCTGCTGCCATTGCATTCTTTGTAGCCTCCTCCGTTTTTTCTATCGACAACCCAACTATTGCTTCACGAATTGCTTGTAATTCACTAGAATTAGGCATAGTCCCCCTCCATTAAATAGATATGATTTACGGCCCTACAGAGAGAACGCAGAGGTGCGGCGCGGAGAACTTGTTTAACTATTTCTTGCAGCCACAACCCCTTTCACTGTTAGATCATGTTAAAAAACATATATTAGTATTGTCAAGTGTTAAAATAAAAATAAAATGTTAATAACAGTTCTTATGGTAGGATATTCACAAGGGTTATTTACCTTTCATCGGCTATAAGCTAATGATAGAATGTTTTAGCAAAAGTTTAATACTTAAACTTATTCTTAATTTCTAAATATTTTCCATAAAGTAATGAAGGAGTTACTTCTATGAGTTTCATTTCTGTAGGCGAAGCTGCTGAAGTATTGCGGTCTCACCCAAACACGATATACAAAATGTGCCGGAGTGGAAAATTGCCTGCGATAAAAGCAGGCAAAGAATGGCGAATTGACAAGTCTCAGCTGGATGAGTACGTAAAAGGGCGGACTGTAGAGAGTGAAGATATTAGTTTTGAAGGGCTTACAACGCTAATAAATACTAATGGGCATTACCTGGGAGTTTTCACAGAAAAAGACTCACTGGAAAAGTTTGAATCATCATTTTTGTTTGAAGCTTCCCAAAACGAAAGTCGTAGTTTGTTCAAGGGGTGTTGGTGGCAGCACCCGGACGATGCCCGTCAATATTTGACCACAGGGGGTCTTGATGTAAAAGGACTCGAGTCTAAAGGTAGGCTTGTTGTAAAAAGTTTGTCTAAAGAATTTGAAAAATCAGACTTGCTTGGTGCAGCATCGCTATGGCTGAAAGCAACAACCGATGCACTTCAAGCTGGTTATGACGGCCTTGTAGGTTGTGGTTCACCCTCATTTGATTGTTGTGGAACCTTTCCGCAGTTACTCGAGTTTGAAGAGTCGCTTGACACAATGCTAAGGGGTCAACCAGTATCTGGAGTGTGTTCGTACCATCTTAATCTTGGGAAACCAAACGCTATAGCTAGAGTTCTTCACTTAATTAGTTTGCACGATCGATTTTTCGTGCACTCTAGGGACAAGTTTATACTAGCCCAGACATGCCTTCTAAGCTAGCTTGTCAACTGGTCAATTTACTTCAAAGAATAACAAGCTTTATTCGGTGCGTGTCCACAAAGTTAATAGGTAGAGATCCGCAAAAATATTAGCTAAGGAAATTATTTATTTGTGAAAAAATTAATCATGAATTTTTCTACTGGATAACAATGAGAAATATAGATTCACTTGATCCTTCTCTTACAAATAAATGTGGAGATAGTAAAGCTGAGTGGTTCATTAGTAATAAAAAAGAATTAGAAATAAAAGACACTCTTGCGTTCGATTTGTTAAATAATTATGGTTTCAACCTTCCCACAAGCATTCCTGACGAAAGCTACAATTGAAAATAATATTAACTTAATTGTTTGAGTTTTAAAGAAGACTTTCCAATAGTTCTGTAGCAACACCTTCTTTTGCAATAGATTGATGAACAACTACGTCATCTCTGACTGCATTGATTATAACTTTTGCCACCAATGTTTTTTCCTCATCCATCAGGTCAGCCTTGTTGAGCAAAATAACATCAGCCACTGAAATTTGACCAGATATTAGCGGCCATGCGACATGCCTTAGTAGTTTCATTCTAGCTCCATCAAGTATCAGAAGTTTTTTTAGGTTTCCCGACACATATTTTTCGATGGCACCAAACAGGTCTTCAGCATTGGCCATTCCAGATGGTTCAATGAATATATAATTTAAATCTCCGCTACTAAGTAATGCCTTTAGTGTTTGGGTGAAATCACCAATGGCGGCACAGCAAATGCAGCCACCAAACAGTTCTTTAACAGGAAGCCCACCGACTTCCAGCATTTTTCCATCCACAGGAACTTTGCCAGCCTCATTTACAACTATGGCAGCCTTTACGCCGTCAACGACCGCTTTTTTTGCTAGAGACATCATCACAGTGGTTTTACCGGACCCAAGGTAACCGTAGACTGCAATTATTTTTGTATCTGGTTTGTTATTCGTCATACAGAAATGATAATAAAATGACAATAAGTTGTATAGTCTGCTTTTGAAAATAGGGGATTACGCCCCATATATTTTTCGCAATAGAATAATAGACCAAACTCGTTAAAATTTGCTACTGAAATTAGATCAATAGCTAAAGAATCTATTAATAAACCTCAGGAGAGGGCACAGTAAACCCTCCCCTGAAGCTAATGAGGGGTAGACAAAAACTATTACTGTGTGTAACCACGCTCCCCATGGAGGCTTAGGTCGAGTCCCTGAACTTCATCTTCTTCAGATACCCTAAGACCCATGACCATGTCTATGGCCTTGAGAATTATAAATGTAACTACGAAACTGTAAACCCATGCTGCGGCAACACTTTTTAGCTGAATCATTAATTGACCAGGGTTACCAAAGAAAAATCCGTCAGTTCCGCCGATGGCTGCTGTGGCAAATAACCCTGTGCATATGGCACCCACTGTTCCGCCAATTCCGTGCACAGCAAAAACATCTAGCGAATCGTCATAGCCAAACATATTTTTGGCTACAACTGCCATGTAACAGATTGATCCGGCTAATGCTCCGATTATTATTGCTGAAATTGGACCTACAAAACCACATGCAGGAGTGATAGCCACTAGTCCTGCTACGGCACCGGAAGCTGCCCCCAGAAGGGTTGGCTTTCCTCTGTGAATCCATTCAGTGAACACCCATCCAAGCAAAGCAGTTCCAGTTGCTATCTGTGTTACGACAAAAGCGGAGGCTGCTGTTGCATCTGCAGCGAGTTCGCTACCGGCATTGAAACCAAACCACCCGAACCATAGAAGTCCAGCACCTAACAGTGTTAATGGTAAACTATGCGGAGGCATAGGAGCTGAAGGAAATCCTTTGCGCTTACCTAATACAATGCAAGCAGCCAAAGCAGAAACTCCAGAGCTTATGTGAACAACAAGTCCACCAGCAAAATCCAAGGCCCCGAGGTCACTCAGCCAACCACCGCCCCATACCCAATGGCAGAGCGGATCATATACGAGTGTAGCCCAGAGTAAAACGAAAACAGCGTAAGCTGAAAATTTCATTCTTCCCACTACCGCACCTGAAATAAGGGCTGGGGTAAGAATTGCAAACATCATCTGAAATACCATGAAAAGCTGGTGTGGAATAGTTCCATTTGGCTCAAGTCCAACACCATTTAGGGCAAAAAGTGAAAAGTCTCCTATGAATTTATTGCCTTCCCCAAAGGCAAGGCTGTATCCAAAAAGCGTCCACTGTAAAGTTATAAGACCAAGGCATATAAAACTCATTAACAAAGTGGACAGTACATTTTTCCCTCGGTCCATACCGCCATAAAATAGAGCAAGGCCAGGTACCATAAGCATCACAAGAGCTGATGCAATTAGAATCCAAGCGGTATCTGCAGCCACGATTTTCGCTACCGCCTCCTCAGCATAAGCCACCTCAGTATTTAAAAAGATACCGGCAGCTACTATAAAAAAATATAATAGTGATTTTGTCATTGTTGCCTCCGTTAAATGGCTTCTTTACCGCGTTCGCCGGTGCGAATGCGCACCACTTCTTCAACTGGCGTGACAAAAATTTTGCCATCTCCTATTTTGCCCGTTGAGGCGGCTTGTATAATTTTTTCTATCGCACTCTCTGCGAGATCCTCTGCAAGGACCACTTCAAGTTTTACTTTGGGAAGGAAATCTATTGTGTACTCCGCCCCCCTGTAAAGTTCGGTGTGCCCTTTTTGCCTTCCAAATCCTTTGACTTCTGTTACGGTAATCCCCGCAACGCCCAGGCTAGTTAAGGCTTCCTTCACTTCATCAAGCTTAAATGGCTTGATGATGGCTTCTAGCTTCTTCATTTAATTCTCCTCTCAACACTCGAGACAATTCATATTTAAGATGAGCAGTTAGTCAGTCTTTACTGCAATACAATTCAATACGCATGCCAAAAGCTAAATGATTATTAATCAATATTTTATAGCTCAGAGCTGCTAATTATTAGACATTAGTGACAAAAAAAAAGAATAATAGTGGCAATAATGCTATTATTGTCACTTAAAATTTATTTTTAGGTGGAAACGTGAGCTCAAAAGACACTTATTTAGAGTTTTTTGTTCAGGCGGGGAGAATGTTGGGTTCAACCGGCAACAGGCTGGCCAAAATCAATATGGTGTTGGTTATGCTCATTGATTACTTCAATATTAGGAACCCAGTCTTGCTAATACGTGACAGCGTCACAAACAGCTACTACATAGAATTAGCCCCGGAGTTGGACCAAGAAGAGTTGACCAGGGCTAACCAACAGGTTGCTATTTTCCTTTCACGATACAAAAGAAGATTTGATTTTGAACAGATACTCTTCACTAGAGAGGCAAATGAAATTCCAATTATGTTACCGCAAAATATAGATGGTGAGCAGATGGCATTCATTTCATGTCCGATTGTTGGCCAAGACAAGAGCTTACAGACAGGGATACTGATGGCATATGTAAACCCTGAGGAACTCATTGATGAAAAGACAAAGCTGTTAAGAGCCCTAGCCGGGCAGCTCGGTTATTACCTTGATTCCAGCGGATCAATTCCTAGGCGGACTTACAAGTCTGATTTGGAAGAATTTCCGATGGTTTTGGATGGTATTGTGGGTGAAAGCCCGGTTATAAAGCAACTTGGTGAGACTATACAATCCGTGGCGTCTAGTAGAGCTTGCGTTTTTATACGTGGTGAAAGCGGATCCGGCAAGGAATTGATCGCAAAAAATATACACAAATGTAGCTTACGTAGTTGTTCACAATTCATCAGTCTTAATTGTGCTGCCATATCAGAGCATCTTCTGTTAAACGAACTTTTTGGCCATGAGAAAGGAGCCTTTACAGGGGCTACCACTACCACTCAGGGTAGGTTCGAAGTGGCCAATGGCGGCACGCTTTTTCTTGATGAAATCGGCGAAACAAGTGTAAATTTTCAGACAAAGCTGTTAAGGGTTTTGCAGGAAGGAGAATTCGAACGTCTTGGTTCTAACAAAACCATCAAGGTTGATGTACGAACAGTCTGTGCCACTAATGCTGACATAGAAGATTTGGTTAGAAACCGGTTGTTCCGCGAAGACTTATACTACAGGCTCAACGTACTTCCAATCTGGGCTCCATCTTTAGCTGACAGAAGGGAGGATATACCAGTTTTGGCAAGGTACTTCTTAATGAGGCTAAACCAAGAGTACGATAAGATGATTATCATCCAGGAAGATCAGATGCGTTTGCTGCAACAGCTTGAATGGCCGGGGAATGTACGAGAACTAGAGAATTTCATGCACAGAGCATTTCTTATGGATCGCGAAGGATTAATTGATGTAGAAGCTACATTAAAACTCGAGAGCAATACTAAGCAGGTTGTTAACTCCAAATCGGTCGACACTATGCCTTTTTATGATGCTAAAGCTAATACGGGAGAACTGGAGTTGGAAACAGAGGAAAAACAGGCTATAGAGTCTGCCTTAATTAAAACAAAAGGGGTTCAAATAAAGTCGGCAAAGATCTTGGGAATCACGCTCCGCCAGTTACGTTACAGAATAAAGAAGTATGGTATTGTAGTGCGAAAAGTAGGGATATAAAGTTTGTTTTGGGCTTAGGTTTTTCCGGTTAACTCTAGAAATGGAGCGGGCGACGGGGCTCGAACCCGCGACTTTCAGCTTGGGAAGCTGACGCTCTACCAACTGAGCTACGCCCGCCGAGGATTTTGATCCTAATAATACCATGAAATAAAATGCTTACTTTAGATAACAATACTAAACGTGAAAGTAATATCCCAACCCCAGTGGTGGATAAATCCAATTACTGGGGAGCTTTTAATTCCAATAGTAAAATACCATCGTGACCCTAGACTGGCTTACCAAAAATAGTGCGTTTACCCAAGGTGCAACAACCGACCAGGCATTACGAACTAGGTTTTATCCTTTTAGAGTTGAAGTGTTGTCTGCTGCTGTAGAGCATGTGCATAAAAGACTTCCTAGATGGGAAAAAAAATCTGAAACTTATATTGATTCCAACAGAATTCTTTTTATTTTTGAAAGAAAGACAAGGTTATTTAAATTTATTGATGATGTTGAGATCACTTTATCAAAATGCCCTTATGGAACAAATATGGATGCAAAAAGCTCATCGAGGATAGGCAAGGGTGACCTAGGCCAGAACAGGCGTAACATCGTGGAGTTTTTTGAAATTCTAAATATTGAGTTAAAGAATGTTTAACAACGTCTTTGACAAAAGGGTATTCTTTTGTACCACTGCATGGTTAACTGTGTTGGGAGTACAGGAATTACTGTATTTTAATGGCGTATAGATCCATCAATCTATTACCATATTTTACACATTTTCTGTGCTGACAGGCATCCTGTGGCTATTTTGAGTGCAAACTAAAGATCGGGTAATTAAGCATGGGCCAGGTTGATATTATTGTATTTTTGATATACGTGCTCGGTGTGACACTCTACGGTTGTCTCTTTTACAATAGGTCATCAGGCCCTGAAGGCTTCACCCATGCCAATGGCAGGCTTGGTGGCTGGTTGGTGGGTTTATCGATATTTGGCACATATTTATCCTCGATATCATTCCTTGCTCTGCCAGGTAAGTCATACGTCGACAATTGGAACGCTTATGCGTTTTCACTTTCGCTGCCATTTGCTGCCCTCATAGCATCGAAATGGTTTGTGCCTTTATACCGTGCGTCGCGTGACGTTTCTGCCTATGCTTATCTGGAGCGACGTTTTGGAGTTTGGGCCAGACTTTATGCCATGACCTTTTATCTGCTGACACAGTTCACCAGAGTGGGAACTATTCTTTTTCTAGTAGCCCTAGCGCTAGAGAGATTGGCAGGATGGGATATAACTAACATAATTTTGTTAACAGGCGTTCTTGTTACACTGTATACGGTCATCGGTGGCATAGAGGCAGTAATCTGGACAGATGCCATTCAGGCTGCGGTACTTACTGTTGGTGCCATAGTGTGTGCAACCATATTGCTATTTGGAATGCCAGAGGGAACCGGTCAGTTGTTCGTAATAGCTTGGGAAAATTCAAAGTTTTCACTTGGCTCAATGTCTTTGAATTTTACTGAATCAACTTTCTGGGTAGTGTTGATATATGGTTTGTTCATAAACCTACAAAATTTCGGCATCGATCAGTCGTATGTGCAAAGATACCATGTTGCCGAGTCACTGGCTTCTGCCCGAAAATCTATTTGGGTAGGAGCTCTATTATATATTCCAGTCAGCGGGTTGTTTCTTTTCATTGGTTCAGGACTCTTTGCTTACTATGCCGCTCAGCCAGATCTCTTGCCAATAGCACTTAAAGCCGACGGCATGGGAGACAGAATATTTCCATATTTTATTGTTGAAGCATTGCCGCAAGGGTTTACAGGTTTGATCATCGCTGCGCTTTTCGCTGCAGCCATGAGCTCCATAGATAGTTCATTGAACTCTTCTTCCACAATTTTGATGACAGATGTGTACACCAGATTTGTCAATAAAAATGCAACTGACAAACAAAAAATACGCTTTTTAAGGATAGCCACACTTGTCCTTGGAGTAGCTGGTACAGCGGTGGCTATTAAAATGATATCGATTAAAAGCGTGCTAGGGGTTTGGTGGAACCTAGCAGGTATATTTAGTGGCGGCATGTTGGGCTTATTCCTTTTGGCTGCCCTATCGAGACGGGCGTCATCACCACAGGCACTCGTAGGTATAGTAGCTGGACTTAGTTTGATAATATATGCAACTTTCGCAAAAAATTTCGATTTGCCCTACCCGATCCATTCGCTCATGACAACCGTTATAAGCACATTGGCAATTTTTCTCATTGGGTCTATGTTGTCAATGAGAAGACGTAGATTGAACCAAACCACCATACCTAAAACCATTTATGAACTTTAAGCGATCCGAAGATGAAATCAGGCAATCTAAATAAGGCTTGGCTAGTCAAAGTTGGAGGGAGTTTGCAGACTGGGAATGCGCTTAGCCCTTTGCTAAATGTGATTGAACCATTGGGGCGGAGGGCGGACCTTGTTATTTTTCCAGGAGGCGGTTTATATGCCGACTTTATACGAATGCAATATGCAAATGGTGTGCTAAGTGATGACCTTGCCCATGAACAGGCGATATTGGCCATGGACCAATTTGGCCATGAGTTGGCTGCAGGAATAGCCTCTTCCTCGCTAACCAGAACTAGAGAGGAAGCGTCCACAGTTTTGCAGAGAGGTGAAATCCCTATATTTGTTCCGTACCCATTTGCTGTAACCAATCCGGATATTCCAAAATCGTGGGATGCCACTTCAGACACCATATCAGCACATGTGGCAAATTATCTTGGTGTTTCTCGAATTGTTCTACTAAAAAGCGTGGATGGATTTGTTGTTAACGGTGAACTAAAAGTGAAGGTTAACCATGCGGAGCTATCACATACAAGCATCGTTGATTCGCTGTTTTGCCAGTCACTTCCGATGGCTTGTGACTGCTATATTCTCAATGGTAACCACCCTGAGAGACTAGTAGAACTGCTGGAAACTGGCAAAGCGTTAATGACTAAGGTATGTCATTAGAAACAAATAAGTGACCGTCTAACCTATGCTGTTTCCTCGCTTTGTTGTTTTTGGCCATGCAAGATTTAAGAGCCGAAACTTTCATTCTGTCTACCCCCGACTCTTCCCGGATTCCGGACATTGTCAGCGCAGAGCGGAATCCAACCCAGTCTGGATTTATTTTAAATATCCGTTCTAAATGCTCAATGGAAAGCGAACCGGCAAGGGCTGTCACCAAACCCAATTCCCTGGCCTCTACAACGAACTGGGTTAGCATATGGTCATCTGCATAATCAAACAGTGTTTTTCCTTCTTTTAAAAAGGTGTCCAGTAGCACCCCATCTAATCTAGCCTCAAAGGCGATTCGTGGTAAATCCATTGGATTGAAATAGCCGTAAGTGATAGCGTCGACGTAGGCTGCTGCAATTACCTTGACACTCAATGGGACACTACTTTTTAGTTTTTTTAGGTTGAGCCTAGCTGTAGTCTTATCAATATCACTCAATGCAGTTTTAATGTAAGTTGCACCAAATCCCACTAGTATTTTGGCTCTATCAATAGTCTTTTGGCCTTGCTTGTCAAGGTCTCCAATGGCAACGGAAAGATCAGCATCTACTCCAATTAGCTTGCGGGTATCGCGAACAGTAATCGGATCTGGCATTCCCAATGAACCGCTGGAAGGATCTTTGATATCAATGAGATCTGAGAGATCAAATATATGCGCAGCTTCCGCTGGGGAAATTACGCTGGTTAGAAGACGCATATGGTTTTGTACAATTGTTGCTAGTTAATCGCCAGAAAACATACTAAAACCAACGCACGCTTGAAAACCACTATCCACGTATAAAATCTCACCCGTAGTTGCCGTTGACAAGTCGGACAACAAGTAGAGAGCAGCCTTGCCAACTTCTTCTTGGGTTACGTGGCGGCCCAGAGGTGACTCTTGGATGCCAAGGTGAAAAAGTGATTTAAAGTTTCCTATTCCAGAAGATGCTAAAGTTCTAACAGGTCCTGCAGAAATTGCGTTTACCCTTATATTTTTTGGACCCATGTCAGCAGCTAAATATCGTACAGAACTTTCCAGCGCTGCTTTGGCTACACCCATTACGTTATAGTTTGGAATGGCCTTTTGAGCCCCAAAAAATGAGAGGGTTAGCATCGAGCCTCCGCTAGGCATTAAATCTACTGCATGCCGAGCAAGTGCGGTGAAAGAATAAACTGAAATGTCCATTGTATTAAGAAAGTTGCTTCGCGATGTGTTGTAATATGGCCCTTTTAATTCAGATTTATCAGAAAATGCCACACTGTGTACTATGAAATCCAACTCACCATACTGTTCTTTCAACTTTTTAAAGACGGCTTTTAAATGATCATCATTGGCGACATCAAGCTCCTCCACAAATTGGGAATCGATTGATTGTGCGAGCGGGTTGACACGTTTTTTCATCTGATCGTTGGGATATGTAAATCCAATCTGGGCACCCTCAGAAGCAAGGACGCTAGCTATTCCCCATGCAAGGCTTCTGTCATTGGCCACACCAACCACTAGACCTTTTTTCCCTTTCATCAAACCCATAAGAGCATCTCCTTGAAAAATCTAGAACTGAACTGAATAGGCATTCCGCACAGCGTAAATGAAAACTTCGGGCTTCAATTCTATTTAGTTTGCACAGCAAAAACAAGCAGAAAGGGAAGGCTAAACCGATGGAATAACCTGACACAGCTATAAGCTGGATGACCTGTAAATCTATGGCTTTTTAGTTGTTTTACCAATGCTTCCGCATGAAAAGAGATTGAATAGTAGACTGTTATTCAAATACCATCAAGATAGAAAGAAAAACTAAAGGGAGTGTATCATGCCTGACATGGAAAGTAAGGGGAAACCATTAAATATTAGCATCTTTCTTCCAAATAATTTAGCTGCGATAATAGAACACGAATCGATAATGCGAAATGAGACACCTGAAAATGTCCTTCAAGAAATCGTCCAAAAGATGTTTGACGATAATAGTAAAGAAATTGCAAACTCAATGAAGGGTTAACATTTACTTGGTACAACAAACTTTATTATCTTGATTAGCTAACATTTTTGCTTAGCTGAGGCGCCAAACGAGAACCGTTATAATGCAAAAAGCAAAGCCCAGCCGCATTTCAGCAAACCCAGTTTTCATTGGGTTAGAAAATGAGATCATACCTGAAATATTAAGCAAGTTCCAAGTTGTGGCACATAAAAATGGTATGACAGCGAGAAGCCCCATAGATAGAATTATCTTTCCAATAATCGAGACGGCCACAAGGGAGATAATATGCACCATCAGCGGTATGCGCAACTCAGTAAGCTTTTGTTTGCATTGGTAGACACTTTTTTTCGAGCGCGTGGTATCTAAGCTCTTTTGTACCATGATCATTCTATCTATGAACCATATTACCAATAGAACATAAAGAGTGACTGCCTGCTGACTTATCATTCTTTCTTGCACAAGCGAAGCTGCAAGGCATGCTAAAGAAAGGCCAATAATACCTAAAATTTTGACTGTCAAACTTTTCTGGACCTTTGCTTTAGTTGATTTAAAGTAAACTACGCTTAAAGTTGCCGTAGCAACGACGAACCATGCAAGGCCAGGTAATTTAGAGAGTAAAACAACAGCGATAAAACATGCTCCAGCAACTAGAGAGCATACGATTACCCAAGTAATGTATCTTGCCCTGTCATTGTTGTCCGGAGGATAAAAACTTAACAAAAGAGGTTTGAATGACATGAACCCAGAAAGTGTGGCTATTGAGATGAGCAAAGCTCCTCCCCACCATATACCTCCAGACCCTTTGACTGCAAAAGAACCTACAAGTAAAGAGACTGCTAGTATTAGCCAAGCGCCATGTTCTTTTGGCAACACCGGTTTTTTTAGATAATCTAAAGCTGCTACTATTTTTATCATTGTTTAACAGGGTATACTCACCACTCTTTCAATGGAAAGATAAATGTTTTTTTGATTTCCAAAGCTAAAACTTAGTTTCAACTTTCTTGTAGTGAGTTAATCGAATAAAGCAAAAAGTGATCTCAGTTGAGGGAAATAACTGGTCATAAAGTGGAGGCAATATGGCACTTCTATCAATGAATGAAATCAAGGAACGTGCTCAGAAGGTTGAATTAATTGTTCTTGATGTAGACGGTGTTCTTACAGATGGAAAAGTGACTTTTTCGTCATCGGGAGATGAGATGGTTTCATTTGACGTAAAAGATGGCCATGGCATTGTAATGGCAATTTTTTCTGGATTGAAAATAGCCCTTATTTCTGGCAGATCTTCCAAGGTTACCAGAGCCAGAGCAAAAGATCTAAAGATTGAATTTGTTTATCAGAACGTCAAGGAAAAGCTTCCCAAATTAAAAGAACTTTTAGAAAAGCTTAACTTAACATTGGATACCGTGGCTTTTGTAGGTGATGATACTTTGGATATTCCTCCGATGAGGGCGGCTGGACTTGGGGTGGCAGTTGCCAACGCACATCATGCTGCACTTGCTGCTGCTGATTGGGTCACTTCTGCCGATGGTGGTAAAGGAGCTGTGCGCGAGATGCTAGATCTAATTATGGAAATGCGAAAAGGGTAGGACATTATCGAAAATTTAAATGTAAGCAGCATACGAGAAAAATCTAAAACAACTAACCAATTGAAAATTAATTCCTCGCTTTGTACCATTATGTTATGGGTATTGATATTTGTGTATCAATTAAGCACATTTGGTATGCTAAGTATTAGAATAACTTCTTTAAAGTTAGAAAGTTTTTAAAGGTTGAAGGGTGTAAGAAATTGAATATCGGTGACGCAAAGCTGGTTGGATCTTCTGATCTCATGGTTCGTTTGTCCGAACAGATTGATCGAATGGCTAAAATAGATGAAACTTTACTTATTCATGGAGAGCAGGGTTCAGGTAAACAGTTGGTGGCAAGCTCTATTCACAATTCGTCATCTCGTGCTTCGAATGGTTTTAGAACAGTCCAGTGTGGAGTCATTTCCTCTGGAATGTTGGAAGTGGAACTATTTGGGCATGTTGCTGATGCATTTGTTGGTGCGGGGTCTCCGAAAAAAGGACTTTTGGAAGAATGCAGTGGTGGAACCGTTTTGCTAGCTGGTGCTGAACAGATACAAACATCGACGCAAGTAAAAATATTAAGCTTTATTAACACAGGTGAGTTTCGTGCATTTGGAAGTGATCATGACAAAAGTAATAATACGCGGCTGCTATTTGCCACCTCTGAAGATATGAGAAAGCTTACTCTGAGCGGGGTAATCCGTGAAGATTTTTTCTACAAAATCTCTATGCTGCACATAGCTGTTCCTCCGCTCCGTGATCATAAAGAAGATATTCCAGAAATTGCTGACTTCATAATCCAAAATAGTAAAAACTCAGCGAGCCGTGAAAAAAAGTTGGCTCGAAAAGCTACAGAAGCTTTAATGAAATACAATTGGCCATCTAATGTTCGGGAACTTGCCACTGTGATAGAACAAGCAACAATCCTTTCGGAAAAAGGTCAAATTCAAATCAGGGATCTTCCGGAGAGCTTCGAGAAAAAGGCAAAAGAAAATTGGCAGCACAGACTTCTAAGTCTTTCAGATGTAGAAAAGGAGCACATATTTAGAGTTCTTGATGCAGTGAACGGTAACATATCCAAGGCATCCAGAATACTTGGCATAAGCCGCCCAAAGCTTTATCGTAAGTTAGAGATATACTCCACCAAAAAGCGTTTGTAAGCTTAGTTGCTATTCCTTGCAATATTTCGCAATACAACTAATGGTTTTTTGCATAGTCAATTGGTTGGTTTGAGTAACGCTTATGGTTAAGATTCCAACACGCGAAGATATGTTGGTCATAACCTTTAGTTTTACTTGTACACTTTGTAGCCAATTGCTCTCCATTCCCTCATAGAGCCTCGAAGATTCATCACATTCTTATATCCCAACCTCTGGGCAAGTTGTGATGATAGGGCAGAGCGTGCACCACTCTCACAATAGAAGACAAAAGGAGTATTCTTATCTTTAAAATTTTCGGTAAGGGCCCATTCCAACAAGCCACGGGGTATGTGGATTGATCCTTTAATATGACCTCCATCGTACTCATTTTTTTCCCGAACATCAATGAGAGCGAATTTTTTTCCTTGATCCATCATCTCCTTAAGCTCTCGAGCAGATATCTCCTTTACTGCAGCCCTAGCATCTCGAACCATTTGATCAACTATTTGGTCAGCCGATGAAACACTATATGACAGTGAAATGAAAACTAACGCCAAGGTGAGTGTAAGCTTAAGTGCGTTTCTTTTATTCATGTATTTGTTCTTCCTAGTAAAGAGTTTTGGTGTTAATTAGCTGTTGTATCGGATCAATGAGATTACAATATGCACATTCTCTTTTTGGTAAGCCCTTAAAACTTTACATTTAATTTGTGCAAGCAATAGTTTCTAGTACATTTATTTTATCTGCTTTTGGAAGTTTCTTTATTTTGGATTCCAACGCCAGAGCAGCACCTTTTTTCATATATCCACTATTTGCAACTAGAAAGACTGGGAGTCTTGCCCTAGTATATTTTGAAGCATGGCCATCACTATGCTGTTTAATACGCCTCTGCAGACAGTTTGTAGCCCCACAATAAAGCGTGCCATCACCACACTGCAGAATATAAACTTGCCACTGCACTTCATTCATATCTGCATAAATACCGTTGATTATATAAATATTAAACAAAGTTTAGTGTAACCTACTTATATTTTATTACCACTTGCGAATGTTGTTTATAAATATCTTGACCACCAATAGAGCGCAACTATTAGCTGGAGATGTTGAGTATGGCATAGTAATCTAAAATGAGCCTTGATATAGAATGACCTGCTGACGAACATGATAGAAATGAGAGCAACTCCACTAGCGTTGATAGTATATTGTACAGCACACGAAGGAGAATATTACGATGGATTTTGAGACTATCGTTGTAATTCCCACCTACAATGAAAGAGAGAACATCGGGTTGCTTATCGGCGAAATTCGATCAGTATTACCGAACTGTTCCGTGTTGGTAGTAGACGACAACTCGCCAGACGGCACATCCAATTTGGTTGATGAAATACGATCTGGTGAGGATGGTATTCACTTAATAAGTCGACCTTCAAAGCAAGGTTTAGGCAGTGCATATATTGCGGGGTTTAACTACGCGCTAGACAAAAAATATAAATACATTGTTCAAATGGACGCAGATCATTCACACAATCCAGAATATATTCCACGATTAATAGATGTTGTTTCCGATGCTGATCTAGTGCTTGGATCTCGTTACATACCAGGTGGAAGAGTAGAGGACTGGCCAAGAAGTAGAAAGTTCTTGTCAAGATTTGGATGTTTATACTCAAGGCTAATCCTCTCCGTTCCATATAAGGATCTAACTGGCGGATTTAAACTTTGGAAGCGCGAAACATTGCAGGCACTTTCATTTGACAACATCAGGTCAACAGGGTATTCCTTTCAGATAGAAATGACTTACCGTGCCCATTGCGCTGGATTCAAAATTGTTGAGATTCCTATAACGTTTACAGACAGAAATTTAGGCAAATCAAAGATGACGAAGAATATTATAATAGAAGCTGTTTATCGGACTATTCAGTTGCGGATGAGAACTGTCAATTAATCCTAGGCCAACTAATAATTGAAACCGGACTAGAGTGAAAAAAATTATTTTGTTTGCTTTGACCGCCATTGCCTGTTTTGGTTCTGGACAGTTAATCTACTTCAATTTGGCGAATGTAATATACCTTGGCGAAATGCAGATGAAGGAAGAGTTTTGGCAGTCCAGGGAAAAATTTATAGCCACATTAGATTCACCTATTATTCCAATTCAGATTCCTGGTCCCATGGATTCTTGGGCTGGCAGTCAGCCCAAAGAAATTTCTATGCAGGTGCCATATACTCGCTCGTCAGCAATTACTATTAACTTTTTAGACAGTCACGAATCATCACCAACCAAGCTGGCTGTTTTGGTTAATGGAAGTCTTCTCGACTCTACAACTGTAAAGGCTGGTAGTGGAAAAACTCACCCGCTTTGGTGGAAAGTAGGAATTAAATCCAGTTACACAGCAATGATTCCTGGGAGCCTATTAAAGCAAGGAAAAGCAACGGTTACATTGCGGTCCATTGGTGGGTCATGGTCAGCCATAGATAGAGTGGTTATCAAACAAGTGAGCAATAAACTAGTTACTGTGCTAACAGTAGTTTGTTGGCTAACAGTATTTGTTTGGACAATTCTTTACGTTACAAAAGAGCAACTGTGGAAAAACGTAGGGATAAATGTTGCCCTTACAGTTTGTGCAACTATTATTTATCTGTTGGCCCTAGAGGCAATCATAAGAACAACGTTTCCGCAACGGGAATTTATCCCTCGACTTCGGATAGCTTATCAACCAGAAAGTGAAATTGGCTTTATGCTAAAACCAAACGTTGTTACTGGGCTTGGGTTTAACACAAATGATTACGGTTTGCGTGATTACAATCATTACAAAATGAGAAAGCCACCCAATGTATACCGTGTATTAGCGGTCGGAGATTCTCAGACATTTTCTGTTACATCAATGGAAAACTCCTACCCCAAATTGATGGAGCGCCTACTATCTAAGAGTAAAGTAAAGGTAGAAGTCATAAATGCAGGAATTCCTGGCTACGGTCCAGATGAAGAGTACTTTTACCTGAAAAAATATGGCCTAGCGTTTAACCCTGATCTAGTAACGGTTGGGATTTCTGTGTCAAACGACATTACCGATAGCTTGCATCACCCTGTAAACACTGCAGTGGATGGTGCTCTTGTCAGCATCAAAGAGGCGAGGTCAATGACCAAGAGGGAGATGTCCAGGAAAAAGAAAAGATTGATGTTCTTAAACCAATTTCATTTGTACCGGTTTTTGTCTAGCAGAAACTATAAATCTATTATACAGGCACAGGAAAGTAACAGTCGGATAGCACGTAAAAAGATGAATAAGTTATCAACTAAATGCATAAAAACTGTTGGAGGTGATTTACACAAGAACCCTGAAAATCATAACAAAACTTGGCGTGCTGCTTTTAACAAAACTGTGGTTTGGCTTGTAAAGTTCCAAGAGCTGTCCAAAGAAAGAGGGTTCGATCTAATCATTGTCCTAATACCATCTCCCGTCCAAATGGATAATCAAGAAGCAAAAAATCTTCAGATGACTTTGCAAGGCGACTATCAATGGAATGAGCCACAGCAAAGTCTTGCTTCAGAACTGAAAAAGGCTGGTTTAAACGTTTACAACGCCCTTTCGACGATGAAAAATCAGGGAAAGAATAAAGCTCTGTACTACTGTGGGGATACTCATTTAAATGAGCAGGGAAACCTTGTATTAGCCGACGGGATTAACAAATGGATTTTAGGGAGCGGGATTGCTCCATATGGTGTTAGGAATGATAAAATTGAGGTTGTAGCCAAATAGCTAAAAGTAAAAAACTATTGTTACTTTTGTTTAAAAACATGTGGTGTTAGTTGAATAATGGTTAAATCAAATTATGGGAAATAAAGTTTTAATTTACTCCGTTGCATTAGTTCTTTGTGGTTGTAATGCTGTTATGGAAGAGAGTGGTGGAGACGATCCCTCGTTTGGTTTGCAGAATCTTTTGATACTAAACTTTGGTCCTTATGATCCAGACACAGGGATATCTGGTGATTTCGAATTCATATCAAACTATTCAAACCCTTTTTTTGACGAGTTTGGAAGAGTGCATTCAGCAGGGACTCCTGCTGAGTCTCACAACCCGACTTTTGAGTATAAAGTCCCAAGAGATACAAAAGTTTATTTTCCAATTAGTGGTTATATTAGTTCTATTACTTGGCAACCAACCGAATCATACAAGCAGGATGACTGGGAATTAGTAATCAAGCCAACTCTTGGGAGCAATTGGCTTATTGTTATTGACCATGTTACAAGTATTGATTGCGACAGGTCATCAATGTCTGTATGCAACAACCCGATAGTAGTAAATGGCCAAGAATTATCAGAGGGTTCGGAAGTTAATGCTGGGGATCTTTTAGGGTATGTTGGTAATACTGAAAACTCTGACGGATCTCAGCCATTTGGTAGAACAGAAATAACAATAGGTGAGTATATAATTGAAGGCAACCAAGACAACTTTATAAGTTATTGCCCAACCAACTACTTAGTACCTGAAATAAAAGATCAAATACGCGCTGCAGTTAGTGAAATAATGGAAAGCTATGAGTCATGGAGTAGAAATCCCTCATTTTATGATCAAGAAGCTATGGTTGCTCCAGGATGTTTGTATACGAAAATATATGAGTCCCAAGGAGAGACCACTCCAATACCGTAACATTAAAAAATAAACTTTATGGGTTTCTAACAAGGATGGTATCTGTGGAAAAAGAAGGTTTAATTCTAGTTGTAGCGACAGACAGTTTGTCTGGAGAGGAACTTGGATATGCTATCAATGGCCTTCAAGAAGTTGGCGCATACAACGTAAACCTTATCCCAACCATTACAAAAAAAAACCGACCGGGTCAATTGATGATTGTTGACCTCCCAGTAAAGAATGAGAATGCAGTTGGGAATTTTTTGGTTAAAGAGTTTGGGATACTCGGTTACCATAGGATAAAGACCGAACATGTTTTTGAGCAAATAAACTTTATAGAACGAAAGCTGTCAGTGCGTGGACCTAAAGGTTGGGTGAAGAATTTTGAACTTCAAGTTAAGGTAGTCGGTGATATGGCAGATCCGCTATCTATGGATGTAGAGAATGACTTTTTGGTTAAGCTCCATAAAGAACTGAACGCAGATAAAACCACATCAATCACAATGACCAAACTACGTAAAATGGTTGAATCAGCACTGCAGAATAACGAGGATCCCCTGATTCTAGAAATTTAACTTCATCGAACACTTAACAAACCTAATATTAACGTTATTCTCTCAATCAACTGGATACCAATTAGATGTTTTTGCCACGACTAGCTTCTACCAACTCTATAAATACCAGTTAACCTGGCATACAGCAACTGTGATGCATGTGACATTCCCGCTCCTGCCATAACAATGATCAACGGGAAAAAGTATAGTAGAAACCTGCCATCGTAGCTTGCAAAGGTGAGCCCTAGAATCAATAAATGAGCAACCACAACTAGTAGGATTAACTTTGAAACTTTGTTACGCCATACGTAAATAGCACCCAAAAATGCTAAAAGATATATTGTCCCCACCTCAACGCCTAGGCGAATGTTCATTCTTCTTGGGTAGTATGGCCTGACCCGTATAAGTTCGGCGCCAATTCTGGTTATCGCTAGTTTTGCACTATCAAGCGGGTACTTAATTGCAACCATGATGCCCTGCTCCCAACCGTGGCTGACTTTATCTAGCGTGGGCATTGCTATATCCCAACCTTTATATCCCCATATGACCGTACCTTTTGAAAACATTGCTACTGGGTGCTCATATTCAATTCCATTTTTAAAAGATGGAATCAATAAAGCCACAGTAAGAAAAGATATACACACAAATGTTATAGCCGCGGATTTAGTGGTAATATTTTTTGCCCAGATCATCGACAAAAATACACCAGCCACAGGAAATAATATCCAGCCATTAGGCCTAACACTTGCGGTAACTAGTAGCATAGGCCATAAAATTCCGTGCCACAGCCCACCGCTTTTACCTGTTCTATGCAGGATGTATGAAACCATGACGACTAAATATGAGTATAGGGAATCTGTTAATAAGTATTCGTTCCATATTGCTAAGTCAGGATTTTCAAAAAAAAGCAGAGCGGCAAACATACCTGCTCCTGAGTTCCACACAGCCTTACCGAGCATGAAAACACATGCTCCCGCAATTACCATTAGAATAAGGTGGAAAATAGCAACAAACTGTAAAGGGATTCCACTCGCCTTGACCAGAGCCACAATTGATATGTACCCAACGTAGTTGTTTTGCTTTCCGACCAAACTGTCACCGCGCAGTAGACGGTCTGCTCCATCTAAATACCTGCCCGAGTCACCACCCATCTGCATATTGAAAGAAGTAAACCCGTCTAGCATTCCCAGAATAATTCCTTGGTTTCGCCAAACGAACAAAACAACTAACGCTAAAATACCTAAAGCAGTAGCAACAGACCTTATGAACCTGCTATTTTCCAATTCCCTGTGTGCTCCTGTTTTCCTACATATAAACAATTACCTTTAGTTATTGGAACATAAAGTCCAATCTTTCCTACCGAAAAAATCTATTGAAAGTGCTTGTTTAGGCTTAAATTATCAAAAAAATTTGCTAGGATAAACAACTATACTTTTTTATAAACCACTGGTATCCTTAAACGCCACTATTTGCTATTAACAATTGCGTTGACATAATTAGTGCATTGTCGCTAAAATCTTGCGCATATCGCGTATGGTTGGTCTTAGAGGAATAATCTGTCGCTTGGAGCGGGTTTATTTTTTATCGTCAGGTGGTTTTTTAGCTCGGGGTTCCAGCTTGGTGGGGTTCTGTGCCGGTATTCTGACGGTGAAAGAAATGTTCGCTCTGTTGATTCGGGACATTGGTGTTGCCCGGATTGTTGCCTATTTGGTTATGACTGTTTGTTTGAATTAACCAGAAAAACTGCTGAGCATTTCTTTTGCGAACAAGTTTGGTGACCATTTGGTTGCTTGTGGATATATTCATGAAATATTTTTTATTCATTAAATTTTGTTTGAAGGAAATTAAAGATGTCAACTGAGACAATGACAGCAAAGGATAGAGTCATTAAGTTTTTACAGGGCGAAGAGATTGACCGCCCACCTGTTTTTAGCGGTATGGGTAATGTAATTAAACCGGTTTTAGACAAAAATGGCCTTAATTTCGCCAGGGTTCATCGTAATCCTGATCAGATGGCCACTGCTGCTTCCGGTTCTTTTCTCGATTATGGGTTTGAATGTGCAGTAATCCCATTTGACTTGGCTGTAGAGGCAGAGGCAATGGGTGCTGTCGTCAATTACTACGACGATGTAGACGGCATGTTATATCCAACCATTAAAGGGAAATGTGTAAAAACAATTGATGACATTAAGGTGCCTGATGATCTTTCCAAGGCAGGCAGGATCCCTATTATCGTTGAAACGATTGGGAAAATTAAGGAGAAGCTAGGAGACGATTGTGCTGTGGGAGTCCATATCCTAGGACCTTTTACCATGCTAGGACAGATGAAAGAGCTCGACGATCTATTGGAAGAATGTTTTATAGAGCCAGAGAAAACAAACGCCATGATGGAGAGGGTCTCTAGCGTTATCGTTGACGTATTTAAGATATATAAAGAGGCAGGAGCAGACTACCTGATACTTAGGGAGATGGGCGCCACCTCAGATGTATTGAGCCCTAATTCGTTTAAGAACTTAGTTAAACCACACTTGATTAGGATAATAAAGGAAATGCCTCAACCAAATATCCTTCATATTTGTGGTAACACAAATTTCATTGTTAAGGACATGGTTGAATGCGGAGCTGACGCAATAAGCGTTGATCAAAAAAATAATACTGCCGAGAGTCGGGAAAAAATTGGTGACAACGTTATAATGTGTAGTGGTTTTGACCCAATTGCCGTCCTTCATAACGGAAAACTTGAGGATGTTAAACCGGGTGTGTTAGAGAAGTGGGATGGTGCTAATGCAGTAATGCCCGGCTGTGACCTTTGGCCTGACGTTACTTCTGAAAACATGCAGGCAATGGTTTCGGCTCTTAAGGCTGGTCGTCCTGACGGCTCTTAGTTAGTAGTTCACTCATAATAGTTGTGTTTACCAAAATATAACTAATCGGGGCCGAGTGCCCCGACGAACCGTAAGGAGGGGTTTATGAGGCTTGTACAAATAGCGGGTTATCTTGGGTCAGGGAAAACAACTTTTCTTTTGGCCCTAGTTCAAAAGCTTGCCGAAAATGATAAAAAAGTAGCCATATTGGTAAATGATATGGGCGAAATTCCAGTTGACGGCAAGGTAATGGAAAAAGCCGGGATGAAAGTTAAAGATATTGGTGGAGGGTGTGTATGTTGTACGCTATCCGGTAGCCTAATGAACACACTACTTGCCATTGGTCGAGAGCAAAATCCAGACTTTATAATTATAGAGCCAACGGGTATTGCTGTTCCGAAGAACATTACAGAGTTAGCCCAAAGGGTATCTAAAAAAGTAGAGATTTCATTTGGGGCTACAATAACTTTATTTGATACTACTAGAGCGGAAAAACTTGTTACCTATGACACATTAAAGAGACTTATTTCCACCCAGATCAAGGATTCCGATATAGTGGCTCTGAGCAAAGTGGATGCCTGCGATGCAGATGCCATAAAGTTTTCGAAAGAGGAAGTTGCTAAAATGAACCCGAATGCAGAGATAATAAACCTTTCTACGAAAGAAGGAGTGGGTTTTGAGGAACTTGCTTCAGCTGTAATGGAAATTGAGGTTAGTGCGTGACTTTCACCACTGATAAAGACCACGACCATGACCACGACCACGACCACGACGACCATGACCACGACTGGGATGAGGCACACGAAGGAACCGCTGCCTATGCCTGCAAATGCGTAGTTTCTACTAGCAGGAGTCTAAGCAGGGAGGAATATCATTCGCTTGCCAAAGAGTTGATGGGTGCCATTGCCGATGGCTGTTGGGAACAAGGAGCTCAGGTTATAGGGCATATTAAGGCATACATGGAAAGTGGGGATGCTTTTTTCTATGCCTCTACGGTCGGGAATCCTGATGACATGACAGTGAAAGATAAAGGTGGAGAGACATCTGATAAATTTCAGCTCACCATCAACTCGATAATTTTTGGTATCGAAGAGACAAAGGTAAAGCTAGCAACAGATAAAGCGGTTGAAGCGGTTATTAGTAAAAACGGCTTTAGCTTGACTAGATAAGAATAATCCACAAACTAATTTATGAGAGTTTTTATATGGAATCAGAAGTAGTCGCTATAGATCATGATGCAGTTTTACAAGAATACCTAGTAGATAGTGAACCGTTTTACCTCCCGTTAGAGGATGAAGTAGACCTTTTTACTATTGCTTACGAAAAAAAAGTTCCAGTGATGCTTAAAGGGCCAACTGGCTGTGGTAAAACAAGGTTTATTTCATATATGGCCTATAAGCTTAACCTTCCATTAATAACTGTGGCGTGTCACGAGGATTTGACATCGTCCGATCTTGTAGGCAGATACCTACTTGACGGAAGTCAAACCGTTTGGCAGGACGGTCCATTGACAACGGCTGTAAGGCATGGTGGTATCTGCTACCTTGATGAAATAGTAGAGGCAAGAAAAGATACAACAGTTGTAATTCATCCACTTACAGATGATAGAAGAATACTACCACTTGAAAAAAGGGCCCAGCTTCTTCAAGCCATGGATAGATTTATGCTTGTGATTTCTTACAATCCGGGCTATCAAACAGTTTTAAAAGACCTCAAGCAGAGCACCAAACAGCGCTTCATTACACTCAATTTCGACTATCCCAGCGCCGAGTTGGAAGAGGAGATAGTTATGCATGAAAGTGGGGTTAGTAAGAAGGATGCCATATCTCTTCGTAAGATTGCTGAAAAATTTCGAGGAATGAAAAACCGTGGTCTTGACGAGGGTGCTTCTACCAGATTGCTTATATATGCAGGTGTCTTGATTAAAAACGGGGTGGAGCCGCGTAGAGCATGTCAGAGCGCTATGGTGGATCCGATTACAGATGATCTAGAAATGGGAAAAACGCTTGAAGAAATTATTTCATCAATTTTGTAAAAGGAAAAATAGGTTTAGGTAACCAAATACAATGAGCGAGCTGGAAACTAAGTTTAGAGATAAATATGATTCTAACGGAGTCTTTTCAACTTGCTTGGATGAGCTTTCTGCGCTGGTCGATGAAGATGGCAAAGAAGAGTTTTTCAAAACACTTGACATAGTTGATTCTTTCTCTAAAGATACTGTTCCATGGATGCTTAAATCGTTGCCAAGCCTCTTAGCTAGACAGGCTGATTCTAAGAGCAGGTTAGAAACCTTGAAGGCGATAACCTCAATTGGCAGGGCTAAATGGTCAGCTGTTGTGGCGGTTCTTAACAACTTGGATAAAGTGTGTAATACAACCGATGGTTTTAACATTGAGTGGTTAAACCATGGGGTTAAAATCTCCTGCGCTGATCAGGACGCTGCTATAGAGTATTTTAATGTCAGTGCAGATGTTATGGAGCATCTTGGCGGAAAGCTGTTTGCCGTATGGGCGTCGCTAGGCGAAGAGATAGCTACAAAGTCGTGGAGAGCTTCCAAAGAATATTTCAAAGCCAGCCCTTCGGTTTTAAGCAAAATAGAACCTGGCGATATGGAGCAGTGGGCGCGACTTGGCATTTCTCTCATCGAAAAGAGTCCAAAAGTAAAAAGCAAACATAAGGCGCAAAGTCTATTTGCCATCGGAGCAGCAGCCGGCCAAGCAAAACAAATGAAACTAGGTATTAACTACTTTAAATCTGCCCCAGAGATACTTGGCAGGGTTTCTATTAGTGACTTGTCTGGCTGGGTTGAAGAGGGTCTTTCTCATACAGATGAAAAAAAGGAGAAGGGAGAAGCCTTTTTCTCGCTTCAAACAAGTAAGAGTCGTAGTGCAGTAGATGAGCTTGTAAAGGGGTTGGAGTTGAATGACGTTCATGGGGTGCTCCTTCCATTTGCTGAGGCGTTCACCGGGTCGAAAACCCCAATTCGCTCATCCTCGATTTTTTACAAAAACATGCCAGGGTTAAGCCGATTTTTTTCTGTTACTGACGGAACCAGAATATATCTCCCACCGCAGGTTTCAATTTTTGCCGACGAGGAGTTGAATTTTAAATCTTACAAGCTATCGTTGATCCATGAGATTGCACATCTCAGATATAACACTTTTGACATTGGCACCAAGGAGATGTCTGCCCTATCCGGATCACATGACTCTGCACTCTCAATGAAAATTTTCGAGTTTCTTGAAGATGAGAGGGTGGATCATCTGACAGTTCAGGAACTACCTGGAATAGCAAGGGATAAAACAATTCTTACTAATGAGTTTACAAAGAAATTAAAACCAGATGAGCTGTCAATGTTTGAGTATCTTTCTTATGGCATTGATCCGCAAGATAAAGCATTTGAAAGGATAGACAGGAAGCTTTTTGAAGCCCTTAAAAAGGCTATGGAAAAAGTAAAATGCGACAACACCTCTGTAATGCATACCCTGGAGCTAGCCAAATCGATATCTAAAGAAATAGAAGCAGGTAACCACTTGGTTAGAAAAACAGAGGAGAGGCCCTTTTATAGAGGTGTTATCGACTTTGGGTTGATAGAGAAAACTAAACGTGCCACAGAAGAGCTGATAGAAACATTTTCAAATAGACTGGCTCAAAAGGGTGCTGAAGTGGAAGCTGCTGATATTTTGGAGGCTATCACTAGAATTGAAGAGTCGAGGGGCATTGATTCCGACAGTGTATTGGTGCATTTATCCGATAGTGAGGAGATATCCTACCTTTTCGAGGAAACCGAGCAAATGCTCGAAGAAATGGAAAGCGAAAAAAATATGCGCCGCACTGTTCATTATGATGAATGGGATCATATGCTGGATGATTATAAAAAATCTTGGTGCCGGGTTAGAGAAATTGACATGGTCCCCACAAATCAGGTATGCTACGACGCGGCGTTGAAAGAATATTATGGGGTTGTTAGTCAGCTCAAGCGGCACTTTGCCTTGCTGAGGCCGGATCGAATAAAAAGGTTTTTCCGCGAAGAGCGTGGAGATGACATCGATTTTGACGCTGTGATTGAGTCAGTGGTGGAACGCCATGCCGGTGTTACACCGTCCGACCGAGTGTATATTAGACGCGAAAAGAATCTGCGAGATGTTTCGGTGGCTTTTTTGGTGGATATGAGCTACTCCACTTCAGACGAGCTTCCGAATGGTAAGACCATAATGGATATACAGCGTGAGGGACTTGTTCTTATGGCTGAAGCTTTGGAAAGTATTGGTGATCAATGGGCTGTGTATGGGTTCACAACTCATTACAGGGACAGATGTGATGTCTTTGTTGTCCGCGATTTCAACATGCCATTTACCGATGAAATAAAAAAGCGCTTTGACGGGTTAAAACCAACGGGGCAGACTAGGCTTGGGGCAGTAATCCGCCACGCATCGAGTCTTCTAGCACGTGTCACTTCTCGAATTCGACTACTTGTCCTTCTTTCCGATGGCAGACCATACGACCTAGATTACGGTAATGCAAAATATGCTATAGAGGATACTAGAAAAGCTGTATGGGAAGGGCAACAAAAAGGTCTATCCTTTTACTGTATTACCGTAGATAAAAAGAGCAGAGATTACCTGCCGTATATGTACGGAGGAACAAACTTCTCTTTGATAGATAATGTAGAAGCATTACCAGTGATGTTGCCATTAATTTACAAGAGGCTTACGACATGAGGGATGGAGGGAATTTATGGCGATCAAGGGTTTAAAGGCGGAGGTTTGTGATAAATGTGGACGTCCGGCGGTTTGGATTTGCCCCGATTGTGGAGCAAAGATGTGCCCATCCCATTCTGAAAACAGATATGTTGGGCAAAACCGTGGTTTTAAGTCACGTTACATGTGCCCAAAATGCTGGAAAAATAAGAGTGAAGGACATCGCCATAGGGTTTTGTGTGAAGATATGGTGAACGCAAAGACTTATAAACCTAAAACATACGTTTTTACAAAAAAATGACAGTATCGACGATTCTTAATGAAAGGGTTTTCGCACTTGAGGAACTCGCCTTAGAGGCTGGTGCCAAAGCGGCCAAGTGTTTTTCCGCTAGGTTCGTAGCGTTTGACGAGCGAGTGAGGATGAAATGTCAGGTGCCGCTGTGCCCACATTATGGACATTGCCTCACCTGCCCACCAAATGTGCCAAGCATGGAAGAGTTTAAGGCTGTTGTAGAAAAGTTTGACTCGGCTTTACTTATTCAAACCAGTAGCCCTATTTTGGGTGACATGGATCAAGCTGACAGGGAAGAGGTTATTGAATTTATGACTAACCCGGGGAAACAAGGCAAAGTTGATAGTGAAAGCAGTGAAGCATTTAAAGATCTAAATGCTTCAAAAATGGCTGCCGTTAAACTGCACAAGGTAGTTAATGAGGTCGAAGGTAAAGCATTAGGGCTTGGTTTTCACTATGCTACTGGTCTTATTGGCGGTCCATGTGAGATTTGTATCGAATGTGTGGGTCAGGGTTCAGGTGAGGGCTGTAGGCGGCCTTACGAAGCACGACCCTCTATGGAGGGCGTAGGGATAGATGTACTAAAAACCAGTATTGATGCTGGTCTTCCGTTTGAAATGCCGCCTAAAAAGGAAATTATTTGGAGTGGTCTTGTTTTAGTGGAGTAAGGCCTTGTTTTATATCAGGTTTATTGTATATTGACCTGTTTTTATTGAACGTTTAATTTAAGAGGGGAAAAGTATGGCAGATGCTATGAACGGTTTACAGAGAGTTGCCACGGCTATCGTCGGTTACCATGACGGGGCAGTACCTGATAAGGTTCCTTGTGCTCCATTAGTTTGTGGTGCGGCTTGTAGGAT
>PVBE012258741.1_pt1 | contig 123388 bp, 129 predicted proteins | sample 1631181 | NCBI WGS metagenome assembly PVBE01 (sample SAMN08397723, study PRJNA350692) | Marine metagenome, whole genome shotgun sequencing project. | isolation source: water | place: Pacific Ocean | collected 2012-04 | reverse complement strand
TTTATGCCCGCGATACCGATTACATCGTCAAGGACGACAAGGTCATCATTATCGACGAGTTCACCGGCCGGATGATGGAAGGAAGGCGCTTTTCCGAGGGCCTGCACCAGGCGCTGGAAGCAAAGGAAGGTGTCCATATCCAGAACGAAAACCAGACTCTCGCCTCGATCACCTTTCAAAACTACTTCCGGCTCTATCCGAAACTTGCCGGCATGACCGGCACGGCGATGACCGAGGCCGGCGAGTTCTCGGAAATCTACATGCTCGAAGTGGTGGAAGTTCCCACCAACCTGCCTTGCACCCGCGACGATATGGACGACGAGGTCTACCGGACGACGCGGGAAAAGGACGAGGCCATCATTAAGCAGATCATCACCTGCCGCAAACGCAATCAACCGATCCTGGTCGGTACCGTCAGCATCGAAAAGTCCGAGCATCTGTCTAGCCTGCTGAAGAAGAGAAAGGTCGACCACCAAGTGTTGAACGCCCGCTACCATGAACAGGAAGCCATGATCATCGCCCAGGCGGGGATGCCGGGAAGGGTGACCATCGCCACCAACATGGCCGGCCGCGGCACCGATATTCAGCTCGGCGGCAACGCCGATATGCTCATCAAACAGGAACTCAATAATCCCAACGACAAGGCGGGCGCGGAACGCGTTCTCGCCGATGTGGATGCCAAGAAATCGGTGGTCATCGATGCCGGCGGTGTCATGATTATCGGCACCGAACGTCACGAGAGTCGCCGCGTTGACAACCAGTTGCGTGGCCGTTCGGGACGCCAAGGCGACCCCGGAGCGTCCAAGTTCTATCTTTCTTTGGAAGACGATCTGATGCGTATTTTCGGTTCCGAGCGTATCGATTCCATGTTGCAGAAATTGGGTTTGCAGGATGGCGAGGCCATCGTCCATCCCTGGGTCAACAAGGCCCTGGAAAAGGCCCAACAAAAAGTCGAGGCGAGAAACTTCGAGATCAGAAAGAATCTCCTGAAGTTCGACGATGTCATGAATGACCAGCGCAAGGTGATCTATGAGCAGCGCAAGGATTTGATGCTCGCCGATGATATTTCCGATGACTTGGCCGGCATGCGCTTTGAAGTCATTAACGATATGGTCGCCCGTTGTATTCCCGAGAAAGCCTATGCCGAGCAATGGAACACCGGCGCCCTGCACGAGGAGGTATTGAGGGTCTTGGGCCAAGATTTGCCGATCGCCGAGTGGGCCAAGGAGGAAGGTATCGCCGATAGCGAGATTCGCGAACGCCTGATCGAATCCACAGACCGAATGATGGCGGAAAAGACCGCCGCCTACGGTCCCGAGGTCATTCGGACGGTTGAGAAAAGCTTGCTCTTGCAGCTTCTTGATCAGGTGTGGAAGGAGCACTTGCTGGCCCTTGACCATATGCGCCAAGGCATCGGGCTGCGCGCCTACGGCCAACGCGATCCCTTGAACGAATACAAACGCGAGGCTTTCGATCTGTTCGGGGCCATGTTGGAGATCATGCGCGAGCGAGTCACCCAGATTCTCTCCCACGTTGAGCTGGAAATGATGCCGGAAGAGGACATGTTGTTCCAGCGCAACCGGCAGAGGATGGTGGAAACCCGCGATGACCCGGCATTTCTGGAAACGGGCGAACTTCCCCTGCCGGCGGACGAGGCGGGCTCGGTGGTGCCGTTGCAGCGGCGTCGGCCGGCGGAGGTCATTGATCCCGGCAATCCCGCCACCTGGGGCCGGGTTTCCCGCAACGCCAAGTGCCCCTGCGGTTCGGGTAAGAAATTCAAGCACTGCCACGGCAAGGTGGCGTAGGGCGGTTAGCTCAAGATTTTTTGACCCAGTTCCAGGTATTTTTCACGGCGGCGGGTTTTAAGCACACCGCCGTCCAGACCAGACAGCTCCTCAAGGGCGTGCTCGATGGCGTCGCCGACGGCGGCAATGGTTTCGGACGGGCAACGGTGAGCGCCGCCTATGGGTTCGGGTATCACCTCGTCAATGACGCCGAGTTCTTTCAGGTCGCTGGAGGTCAACTTGAGGGCCTCGGCGGCGGCTTCGGCGGCGTGATTGCCATCGCGCCAGAGGATCGAGGCACATCCTTCCGGTGAAATCACCGAATAAATTGAATGCTCCAGCATCAGCACGCTGTTGGCGGCGGCCAGGGCGAAGGCGCCTCCGGAGCCGCCCTCGCCGATGACGGTGCTGACCAGAGGCACTTTAAGGCCGAGACAAGTCTCGACGCTTCTGGCGATGGCCTCGGCCTGACCACGAGCTTCAGCGTCGACGCCGGGGTAGGCGCCTGGGGTGTCGACCAAAGTGATCACCGGCAGTTTGAATTGGTTGGCCAGTTTCATGAGCCGCCGTGCCTTGCGGTAGCCTTCGGGCTTGGCCATGCCGAAATTATGATGGATGCGGGTTTCGGTGTCGGTGCCCTTCTCGTGGCCGATGACAACCACGGAAAAGCCCCGAAAACGTCCCAGGCCACTGATAATGGCACGATCCTCGGCAAAGGTCCGGTCACCAGCAAGTGGCGTAAAATCCTCGATCAGGGCGGCGATGTAATCGAGCGTGTGGGGGCGGTCCGGGTGGCGGGCGATCTGGGTCTTTTGCCAGGCGTTCAGTTTCGAATAGGTCTGACGGAGTAGCTTTTCCGCCTTGCCCTGGAGTTTGCTCACCTCCTCGGCGATCTGCGGCTCGCCGGAACCCGGCTGGCGGCGCAGTTCCTCGATCTTGCCTTCCAGTTCGGCGACGGACTTCTCGAAATCCAGGAAATTATGCATGGCGGGTATCTATCACAGTAAGTCCATGGAGGCGAAGAGGGATGTGATCCGAAGCCCTCACCCTACCACCCAGTCCCCATGATGGCCATCTTGTGTCTTATTGGTGACGTCAAGCCGGCACCCCGCTTAGGCCGAGGGAGGAATCGCCGCCACGGCGGCGACTATTTCGCTAAAGGCAGCCGTCAGTTCGGCTTCCGTCATCCCAAAGTGAACGGTCATCGAGGGAAACCAGGGATAGCGCTCGGCGCCCAGGAAGCTGTAAGCGGCATCGCCCAGCCGGTCGAGTTTAATGAGGGTAGTTCCCAGGTCCCTATGATAGGCGGCGCGTCTGGAATTAACGGCAATGGCCTTGCCGATCAGGTTCGCGGCCGTTTCGAAATTGTTTACCTCTAGGGAAAGCAAGCCAAGAAAATGCAGGGTTTCCGCGTTCTCGGGATCGGCGTCAATGATATCTCGGCCTTGCGCCAGCGCCTCTCGCAATCGTCCGGTCCGGCGTAAACGTTTGGCGGCGGCGAGTTTCTTGCCGCCGGCGGACACCAGCCGCTGGGTCGCCAGCCGTAAAGCGGAAGTAGTGGCCGGGGTTCGCGCCGGCCTGATTTCGCTGGAAGAAGCTTGCCGGCGTTATTCGCTTTCTGTTGATGAGTTCCTGTCCTGGTGGCGGTGGCTAGACGAACACGGCATTGAGGGATTGCGCGCCACCGGGGCCAGGAAACGCCGTCCCGCCGCCAACGCCGCCACCACCACGATCATCTCCGAGCGTTCTTGATCACATCCCCCATCCGAATGGCCGGACGAAGCCAGCGGTACTGGCAAGCCCTTGTGCTCGCCACCAATTTCACCCACTTAATGATCAGGGATTCACGATAGACCGTACTAGGCAAAATTTGCCGCGCTGTTAACCTCTTCTTCACGATCCCTTCCTAGCATCAAAAGAACACAAATGGGGTCGTGACGGTGTTTGACACGACGGCCTCCCAGGTTCTGGATGAGGGATAAAACGTGGAAACCTTCTTGCAAGTATTGCGCAGTCTCGGCCCAATGCGGCTGGCCGTTATGGGCGCCGTGATCTTGGGCCTGATCGGTTTTTTTATCTTTCTCACCACCCGGCTGGCGGCGCCTCAAATGGAGATTCTTTTTGGTGAACTCGAATCTACGGATTCGGCACGCATCATCAGCCAGCTCGAAAGCTCCAATACCACCTATGAACTGCGGGCCAACGGCAGTCAGATTTTCGTCCCCAGCGATAAGGTCGCCTCGTTGCGTTTGACAATGGCCGAACGAGGCCTCAGCGGCAGGTCCATTGGTTATGAGATTTTTGATAACGCCGAGACCCTGGGGACAACCAATTTTCTCCAGAACGTCAATCTGATCCATGCCCTCGAGGGTGAACTGGTACGCTCCATCAAAACGATCAATAGCGTACGGGCGGCCCGCGTTCACCTGGTGATACCCCGGGGCGAGTTGTTCAGCCGCGAAAAGCAGCAAGCCCGCGCCTCTATCCTCGTCAAAATGCGGGGCGCGATTCGGCTAAGCAATGAACAGGTTTCAGCGATCCAGCACTTGGTTGCCGCCGCCGTGCCAGGGTTGATTCCCAGCCGCATTTCCCTTGTCGATGACAAGGGCTCCCTGCTTGCCCGCGGGTTCGAGGATAAAGGCAGCCCCGGCACGCTGGTCGAGGCACCGGATCTGGTGCTTGACGAGGCATTGGAGTTGTTCTTCGGCCTCGATAAAAACGATATGTTGCGGATGGCCGAGATCCTGGTCTTGGGCATTGTCGCCATTCTGGTCATTCTACTAGTGGTGCGGCCGCTGGTCAGCCGTGCCTTCGAGGCCATTCCATCAGGTCTCGACGCTTTGGGAGCGGAAGCGCGGTTATTGGCCGAAGAAGCGGCCCCGGCCTTGGCCACGCCCGGGGCACCGACCGAGCAGGAGACCGAGATGGAACAGTTCGATGAAATGATCGACATTGAACGGATCGAGGGCCGGGTCAAGGCGTCGTCGGTGAAGAGAGTGGGTGAAATCGTCGACAAGCATCCGGCGGAAGCGTTGTCAATCGTCCGTACTTGGATGTATCAGGAAAGCTAGGAGGACCGAACCATGGCCAAAGTCAAAGATGAATTCCGCGGCCTGTCAGGCCCGCAAAAAGCATCTATTTTCATGCTCGCCTTGGGTCAGGAGCACTCCTCTAAACTTTTTGAAATGATGGACAACGAGGAAATCAGGGAGCTTTCCCAGACCATGTCGACACTCGGCAGCATCGGCTCCGGCGTCGTCGAGCGTTTGTTCGTGGAATTCGCCGATCAGCTTGCTTCCCCCGGTTCCCTGGTCGGCAGCTTCGACAGCACCGAGCGCTTGCTCTTCTCGACCCTGCCCGATGACCGGGTCTCCCAGATCATGGGGGAAATCCGGGGTCCGGCGGGACGCACCATGTGGGACAAACTGGGCAACGTCAATGAAGCCGTCCTCGCCAACTACCTGAAAAACGAATACCCGCAGACGGTCGCCGTCGTCTTGTCGAAGGTCAAGCCGGATCATGCGGCGAAGGTCTTGTCCATTCTCCCCGAGAACTTTTCCCTGGAAGTGATCATGCGCATGCTGCGCATGGAATCCGTGCAAAAAGATATTCTCGACCATGTGGAAAAAACGTTGAGGACGGAGTTTATGACCAACCTTGCGCAGACAGCCCGCCGGGATTCCCATGAGATGATGGCCGATATTTTTAATAATTTGGACCGCAACACGGAAAGCCGGTTCTTGACAAGTATCGAAGAGCGTAACCGGGAATCCGCCGAACGCATCAAGGCCTTGATGTTTACCTTCGATGATCTGTCACGCCTTGACGCCGGCGGTGTCCGAAGGCTTTTGAGGCAGGTTGAAAAGGATCAGCTTGTCTTGGCCCTGAAGGGAGCCTCGGATGATGTCAAGGATCTGTTCTTCAAGAACATGTCCGAGCGTGCCGGCAAGATGATGAAGGAAGATATGGAGGCCATGGGCGCGGTTCGCCCAAAAGACGTGGATGATGCCCAAGCTGTTATCGTCGCTGGTGCCAAAGCTCTCGCCGATGCCGGCAAAATTGTCATCTCCAGCGGCGGGGAAGAAGACGAGCTGGTCTACTGATGCCTTGGCGTTGGCGTTGTGTCGAGGAGGAATCGCCGGCGGTCGAGTAGGCTTGAAAATGATCTCATGCTACCGTTTCTGCCGCGAAACGAGGTAATCTGTTGAATGGAAGCCACGGACATGTCGACGTTGAAAAAGTTTCTTTTTGACACACCCTTTGACAGGCTCAAAGAGCCGGAAAAAGAAGAGATTCCCGAAATCGAGGAAATTGAACCGGAAGAGGAAGCTCTTCCCACTTACAGCGAAGAGGAAGTAAATGCGGCACGCGAGGAAGCTAACGCCTACAAGGAATAGACTGTTTCCCCCCCCGAGGACAGCTAACTTTTAGGGATGGAACATGGCTGAAGAGAAGAGTTTAGAGCTTTCGGAAATTGAAGGTGACGAAGAACTCAAAACCGGCGAAAACGGCCAGGCCGAGGCGCCGCCCCCGGAACTTTCCCCAGCTTCCGGCATCCCCGATCTGCCGCGCAGCGCGCAAGACCTGGAGGCGGTCTATGATATCCCTGTTCAGGTTTCCGCCATTCTCGGTAAGAGCAACATGCAGGTGAGCCAACTTCTCAAACTTGGCCGCGGCGCCGTTGTCGAACTGGACCGAAAGGTCGGCGAAGCCATCGACATCTATTGCAACAACCGTTTGGTGGCACGCGGCGAGGTGGTTGTCGTAGAGGACCGCCTCGGCGTGACGATGACCGAAATCATCAAGGACGAACTATAAAGGCGGGCTCGATGGCCCGGGCCGCGTCATGAACCCATCACTCGCGCCCGCTCCGTGCCCATCCGTCCAGGCCAGGGAAAACAACTTGATCGCCATCGCGTCTGGCAAGGGCGGCGTCGGCAAGACTTGGCTCGCCATTAGCCTAGCCCATGCGCTGGCAAAAAGTTCCCTGCGCGTTTTGCTCTTTGACGGCGATCTGGGTTTGGCCAACCTGGATATCCAGTTGGGATTGATGCCCAAACATGACCTGGGCAATGTCATCACCGGTCAACTGACCCTCAACCAGTCAGTCATGTCCTTTGATGATGGAGGTTTCGATGTTATCGCCGGGCGCTCCGGATCGGGGGGGCTCTCGGATATCCCCGCCAGCCGTTTACAAATCCTCGGTGATGACCTGCTCCTGATGGCGTCGGGGTACGATAAAGTTATCCTGGATTTGAGCGCCGGCGTCGAGCGTACGGTCCGCCAACTGACGCATAAGGTCGGCACTTGCTTGGTACTTGCCACCGACGAGCCGACATCCCTTACCGATGCCTATGCCTTCATCAAGATCACTCATATGGAATGCCCCGGCGCCGATATCGGCATCATTGTCAACATGGCCAATTCCATCCGCGAGGGCGAGCGGACATACAACACCTTGCTTAAAGCCTGTGAAGGATTCCTCAAAATATCGCCGCCGTTATTGGGCATTATCCGCCGTGACGACAAAGTGCGTGACGCCATCCGCAGTCAGGTGTCGATCCTGACCCGTTATCCCAATAGCGAGGCCGCCACTGACGTGGAAACCATTGCCGGAAAAATTAGGGCATAATGCAACAACTCCCGGACAGCTATGACCACTGTTGTTCCCCCCCCGTCAACGCCGCCGGCGCCATTGCCGCCTCTGCCGGTGACGGTCACTGTTGTCAATCCGCCTTCATCCCCCATCCAGGTTAACCCTGGATCCATGCTTGAAGGCAGGGTTGTCGCCGACAACGGCCAGGGACAGTTCCAACTGCAAACCTACCATGGCGTTCTAACCGTCAACACCAACATCTTGTTGCCCAAGAGTGGCGAACTGGTACTGCAGTTACTCGGTCTGACGCCACGGGTCCAGTTGCAGATTTCGACGCGGCGGTTTACGGGATTGTTCGGATCGAGGGAATCCTTTAGACGTTCTTCGCCCCAGCCATGGGTGGCGAGGAGGTGCCGATCGATGCCGAACCTCTGGACCAGATAGGACTTCACCGCACGCGCCCGCTTTGCCGACAGGGCCTTGTTATGAGCGGCGGCTCCGGAGACGTCGGTATGGCCATTGATTTGGAATTTCGCCTTGGCCAGCCTGGGCGAGGTCAGCGCCTTGCCCAACTCGCCAAGTTGGCGGCGCGCCGCTTTCGTCAACAGGGCCGAATTGATCTTGAAGCGAACGTCCAGGTCAATGGACCGCGGTCCCCCGCCTTTCCAATCTAGCTCAGTATCCCATCTTCAAGTTGACGATTCCAGTGATGATGTTGGGCTTGACGAAAACGTTTAAATTTCCTGCTGTTCCTTCCCGAATTCGGACAGTACCTGACGGACCAGGGGCACGGTAATGTTGCGGTGGCTGGCCAGGGAGCGGGCGTCAATTGCCGCGACCAGGCGCCGCGCCGCCTCGAAGGAGCGCTCCATGCGGACCAGCATGTAATCGATGATCTCGCCGTCGATCCGCAACTGGCGGTCGCTGAAAAGTTTTACGATAACCGCCGCGATAAGGGTGTCGTCGGGCGGCTCGATGCCGATCGCCGGGGCGGCGTTGAGGCGTGAGCGAAGATCGGCGAGCGCCACCCGCCAGCAGGCCGGCGAACGGCGCGCTGTCAGCATCATCCGGGAACCGGTCTCCTCGGCTATGTTGTAAAGATGCAAAAGCGGCTCCTCGAGACCACTATCGAGAAAGGCCGCCGCATCGTCAAGCAGGCAGGTGGAAGTGCCTTTGAGGAGCCGTGGCGGTTCCGTCCGGGCAAGTTGTTCCGGGGTGATGGTCCGTCCTTCGCTCAAGCCTAAGAAGACTTGGCCCAGATGGGTCTTGCCGCAACCGGCGGCGCCAAACAGGATCAACGCCGGCATCGGCCAGTCGGGCCACCGATCGATCCAGGCGACGGCCTCGGCGTTACCCGGCGCGACTAGGAAATCCTCGCCCGATAAAGCCGGCCGGTGGTCGAAAGCCAAAGGCATCTGCCGATAAGCACTCACTATTCATCCTTGTCGGCGGCGGCCGGCAAAGACTCTTCACCGTGATAGAAACGGCTTTGCAAATACTGTTTGATGGCGAAGCGGACCATGACGCCGATCACGGCGGCCACCGGTACCGCCAGCAAAATGCCGGTGAACCCAAATAGAGCGCCACCGGCCAACAAAGCGAAAATAATCCAAACGGGTTGCAGGCCCACCCGGTCGCCGACCAGTTTTGGCGTAAGAACGTAACTTTCCGCCGTCTGTCCGACGAGGAAAACCACCGTCACCAGGGCGATCGGTGTCCATTCTGAGAACTGGGCCAGGGCAATGCCCAAGGCCAAGGCGATCCCCGCCAAGGCACCGGCATAAGGGATGAACGAGATCAAACCGGCGCCGATGCCGACCAGAAGTCCGGATTGCAGCCCCACCAGGGTCAGGCAAATTCCGTAGAAACCGGCCAAGACCAGGCAGACGCTTGCTTGCCCGCGCACGAACCCGGCGATGGTGCGGTCGATTTCCGCCAATTGCACGCGGATCACCGGCGCCGATTTACAGGGCAGCAAGTCGTCCAGGCGGGCAACGATGAGATCCCAATCGCGCAACAGGTAGAAAGCGACAACCGGCGTGATGAGCACCAAGGACAAAAGTTGGAATAACGCCAGGCCGCCTCTCCATAAACCGGCGAGCAGATCGAGAATCCATTGCACGGCCTTGCTGGCAAAGGATCTGGCGGCGCCCTGCAGCTGCTCGAGAGTGTCGGGAGAAAGGTCGGCCCACATCTGTTTCAGGAGAGGATCGGCCTGATGGCGGAGTGCCTCGACCAAATCCGGTAAACGGGTGAAAAGCCCGACCACCTGGCCTTGCAACAGAGGAAACAAAAAGATCGCCAGGGCCACCGCCGCCACGAAGAAGGCGGTGATAATGAGGACTGTCGCCAATGTCCTGGAAGCACCCCATTTCTCCAGACGGTCGGCAAGCGGATCAAGAAAATAGGCCACCGCCATTCCCGCCACGAAAGGAAACAGCACGCCGCTGAGCAGGGAAAGCAGCGCCAAGAACAACGCCAGGCCGGTAAACCAAACAGCAAAGCGCATTTCCCTTGTCACTTGTTGTCCTCCATGTCGCCGGCGCGGTCGGTCCATTTGACCACATATAGCAAACCGGAAAGAACCGTGGTCAGAGCAACAACGACGACCATGGCGGCGATGATTCCCGGATCATTGACTCCAAAGCCGTTAAAGCCAAGAACGGTGGCGGCAAGTATGATTTGGGCAACGGTATTGACCTTGCTGATTTTCAGGGGTTCCATGGTCAGCGAATGGGTCAAGGTTTCGAACAAGAGGGCGCCGCCGACGATCAGGGCATCGCGAAAAACCACCAGGATCACCAGCCAAGCCTGCAAAAACTCCTCTTGGCCCAAAGTTATGAAGACGCTGACCAAGAGCGCCTTGTCGGCAATCGGATCGAGAAACCTGCCGAGTTTGCTTTCGGCGTTGAAGCGTTTGGCGATAAATCCGTCGATTCCGTCGCTGATGCCGGCGGCGATGAATAGCCAAAAAGCAGCCTGGATTTCATCCGCCAGGATCAGCCAAACAGTGACCGGCACGGAGAGCAAGCGGCCGAGAGAGATGAGGTTGGGAATATTCACAGGCTCAGCGCCCCGGCTCTGATATGCGCAAACCAGCAAGACGGAACACTATGTCCCCCTTTGCCGAGCAGCCGAGGACAGCCCTAAAATCCAGTTGTCTCCTTCCCTGGTAATGATCAGGTCGGCTTGCTCCAATGCCAGGGCAAGTTGATCCTGGTCGCCGATGTAATGCAGGTTGACTCTCACTTCGTCCCGGGACAACAGCACAAGATCGATACGGCTTATGACGGCGACACCGGCAAGCTGTTCGCGCACCTTGAGCCAGTCCGCCAACCTCCCGATCCGCACAGTTACCGCGACCACGGCCTGTTGACCGAATTGCAACTGATTGTCCTCCTTCCAGTTATCATCGACCTGGCTGATCAGCTCGCTGGCCGCCCGCGTCAACAAGCTTTGCAGGCTTTCGCCGACGACCGGGGAAAAAGTCTTGACCATGGTTTGTGAAACTTGCGCCGTGCCGTAACGGGTCACAAAGACCTCCAGGTCGGAGCCGCCGCTGGCATTCATGCGCAAGGTTCCATGGGCGACGAGGGTATCACCGGCGCTGTAACGCGACGCAATAGCGTCCAAACGTTGAGTGTCACCGTCTAGCACCTGTTCGGGCCCGATGGCGGCAATGTCCAGCAGGTCTCCCCTGGGCAGTACCAATGGCACTAGGCCGTCTTGCTCCGGAAATGCCCTCCAGGCTTCCCGCCAAGGATTGGGATCGTCGAACAGAAACAGCGCCCCTGCCGCTTGATAGACGGGCAGAACCAGGACCGGTTTTGAAAGTGTTTCGGCGAAAGGAATGTGATTGTTGATCAGCAACCGGCGCAGGGATTCATTTTTAAAGCGGAAATTCAGAACCGCAATGTAGCGAACCGCCGAGACTTTTTCCTCGGCGACGGAGAAATCTTTCACATAGGCCGAAATCTCGTCTCGGCTCAATTCAGGCAAGCGGGCATGATCGGAGCGCAGTGTAAGGCGCTCAAGGAGCCGCCGGAAAGCGGTGGCCTCGCCGCCGGCAAGCGCTATTTCCCGCGCCGCCGTTGCCGTTTCGGCGGTGACGTCGACAGCGACTCGGCGAATCTCGAAGATGTTTTCCACTTGCGCTTGCGCCGTCTGGTTGGCGGCCAACGGCAAAACCAAGTACACCAAGACAAAGGTGACGATCCGGCGCCGAGTGAAAGGCATGCGGCGATCGATCATTGCATAGAGCCCTTGATACGGTATTTTCAACCCCATGAGAGGTACGTAATTTAACACACCATGGCCAAGGAAAAAGGTATTAGCACTTTTCACTACAAGAATGCCGGTGTCGATATTGATGCCGGCGCCGATCTTGTCGAAGCCATCAAGCCTCTGGCGCGATCCACGCACCGCCCGGGCGTCGTATCGGACTTGGGCGGTTTCGGCGCCCTATTCGATCTCAAAGACGCTGGCTACGGCGATTCTGTCCTGGTCGCCAGCACCGACGGGGCCGGCACCAAGCTGAAAGTGGCCGTTGCCGTGGGTAAACACGACACCGTCGGTATCGACTTGGTCGCCATGTGCGTCAACGACCTGGTGGTGCAAGGCGCCGAGCCACTGTTCTTCCTCGACTACCTGGCGACGGCCAAATTGGACTTGGCGGTGGCGCAAAGCATCGTTTCCGGCATCGCCGAGGGTTGCAAGCAGGCCGGCTGCGCCCTGATCGGCGGCGAAACCGCGGAAATGCCGGGAATGTACGGGTCAGGCGATTACGACCTTGCCGGTTTCGCCGTTGGCGCCGTCCAGCGAGGGGACATTTTGACCGGCGGCACAGTTTGCGAAGGTGACAGCATCCTCGGGCTCGCTTCAAACGGACTCCATTGCAACGGCTTTTCCCTGGTTCGCCGCGTTGTCGAGGATGCCGGTCTTGATTATGCCCAGCCGGCCCCCTTCGCCAGCGGGCTCGGCCTTGGCCAAGCGTTGCTGGAACCGACCAGGATCTACGTGAAAAGCTGTCTTGCCGCCCTCGGCCGTGGCATCAAGGCGCTGGCCCATATTACCGGCGGTGGGTTGGTCGAGAACATCCCCCGCGTCCTCCCCGCATCCTTTTGCGCCGAAATTGACGCCACCTCTTGGACCCCGCCCGAGATCTTCACTTGGCTAGCCAAGACAGGCGCCATCCCGGCCGACGAGATGACACGGACCTTCAATTGCGGCATCGGCATGGCGGTGGTGGCAGCGGCGGAGCGGGCAGCCGAGATCAGCCGGGTGTTGACGCGGCAAGGAGAAACCGTGATCCCCATCGGAACCGTCAAGGGGCGCCCTGAAAACGGCTCGGCGGTCGTTATCAAGGGGCTGGAGGAAGCATGGATCGGATAAAATTGGCCGTCTTGATTTCCGGTCGTGGCAGCAACCTGCAATCCCTGATCGATGCTTGCGCCGATAAATCCTTTCCGGCTCGCATCGCACAGGTGATTTCCAACGTTCCCGGCGTCGCCGGGTTGGCGCGCGCCGAGGAGGCCGGCATCCCGGTGGCCGTTGTCGATCACAAAGCTTTTGAGGACCGGCAAGGTTTCGAGGCGGGACTCAACGAAGTGCTTGAGAAAAGCGGGGTGGATTTGATCTGCATGGCGGGTTTCATGCGCTTGTTGACCGATGGTTTCATCAATCCCTGGCGTGACCGGCTGATCAATATCCACCCTTCGCTGCTGCCGGCGTTCAAGGGCGTGCACGTGCACGAGCAGGTCGTCGAATCGGGGGTACGTTTTTCCGGCTGTACGGTTCATTTTGTCCGCCCGGCCATGGACGACGGACCGATCATCATCCAGGCCGTCGTCCCCGTCCGCGGCAACGACGACGCCGATGCCTTGGCCGCCCGGATTCTCGCCCAGGAACACCGCATCTATCCGCGGGCGGTGCGGTTGTTTGCCGAAAAACGTTTACACATCGCTGGTGGGCGCGTTCTTATCGAAGGCGCCGAGACGCCCGAAGACGCGCTTGTGAACCCCCGCGCCGATGACGGCCGGAACTCCTTGTCAGATATTTAGAATCAACCGACGATTTCCGACTCGGCGAAGAAAAAGGCGATTTCCTTGGCTGCGTTTTCCGACGAATCGGATCCATGCACCGAGTTTTCCTGAACGTTGATGCCAAGCTCCTTGCGGATGGTGCCTTCGTCCCCGTTCGCCGGATTGGTGGCGCCCATGACTTTGCGGTTCTTGGCGATGGCGTCTTCACCTTCGAGGATCTGGACCACTACCGGACCGGAAATCATGTAATCGCAGAGTTCATCGAAAAAAGACCGCTCCGCATGGACGGCGTAAAAAGCCTCGGCCTGCTGACGGCTCAAACGAAGACGCTTCTGGGCGACAATGCGCAGCCCGCAATCTTCAAAAAAGGTGTTGATTTTACCCGTGATATTACGAGCCGTGGCGTCCGGCTTGATGATCGACAAGGTACATTCCACATCCATGCCTTGAAAACCTCATTTACATTTGAAATGTAATTGAAACGAAAGTATCCCCCCAACTCCCGCCCAGCCGATCTCTTGTCAGGGTTTCTATTTTCCCATGTCCAGGCGGGAGCCGCGCGTTATATCCTTAATCCATGTCCGGAGGCAACCCAACCCTGGCCGCCTTCGGAAATTCGGTGACAGCATACTTAATTCATCCAACATCCAACGGACAGAGACAGAATTTCCAGATTAAGCAAGATTTTTTACGGCCTCGACGGGAAGCATCGAGCTTTCCCATCGGGTCGCCTCCGCGCCCCAGGCGCAAGCTGTGGCGAGCGCTTGGTTCATATCGGCGCCGGAAACCAGGGCATGAATGAGGCCGGCGGCGAATGCATCGCCGGCGCCAGTGGTATCGGTGGCTTTTATTTTCGGCGCCGGAACGGACAAGCAATCGTCAAGGGCATAAGCCGTGGCGCCGTTTTCACCTCGCGTGATAATCACCCATTCAAGAGCATTCCCGGCGACCCGGCGGCCCGCCTCGAAGGGTTCGTTGAGCATCAAGGGCTCAAGGTCCGATTGGGAAGCAACCAAAATATGGGCAGGCCGGACGCCGTCGCCGCAAGGGGGCATATGAGCGATAACGCGGCAGGATTGTATCTTGGCATCGAGAAACGGGCCCAGGTCGAGGGACCAGCTTCGTACATAAAGGCTATCCACGGTCAAGTTCAGGAGAAATGCCGGAGGTTTTGTCTCTTGGCGGCGGTTGAGATTGATGATGGTGCGCTCGCCTTCGGAATCGATCATCACCAGTGAGCGGGTCGATGCACCTTCGACGGTGGTGATTGGCGAGGTATCGATGCCGTTGGCGGTTAATTCCGCTAGCAGTTCCTGGCCCGCCCTGTCGTTGCCAATGGCGGAGACGATCGCCGTTTCGTGGCCGGCGCGGGAGAGGGCGACACCGGTGTTCGAGGCCCCGCCGCCAAGGCGTTCTCCCAGCCATTCGCCCTGCATATGGGTGCCGGCGCGAAACGGTGAGCCGAGGCGAATTACCTCGTCCCTGGCCACCGAACCGACAACAAGAATACGCGCCATTCGCCTGCTGCGCCCCCCGTTTATCCCTTCTTTTCCCAGCCGCCACGGTCGGTTTGCTGCCAGTAGGTCAGTTCGTGGTCCGCGTCCTTATAAACTTTCCAGCGTTTTCGCGCCGTCTCGACAGCCGCCGGATCATTGCCGTCGAACAACTCGAAACAGCGCTCGAAATCGCCGACGACCTCAGAGGCCGTGCCGTCGGTCAGAAACAGGAAGGTTGCGCCGTTAAGGGGCTTGTCATCGGTTGCGATCCAGATCGGCTGCTCTTCGGCGTTGCCATCCTTGCTAGCGCCGTGAGGAAGCCAGGAACCCTGTTTATAAGTCCAAAGCAGCGAATTCAGGGTCTCGGCCCGCTGCGTGGAGCCGGCGACGACAACCGCCCGCTTGCCCGTTTCCAGGGTTTTTTCCAGAAGCTTGGGTAAGGCCGCTTCCAGGGATGATTTGGTCAGGTGGTAAAAAGCAATTTCAGTCATCGATCCTTGGTATTATTTGCTTTCGTAATGGTTGCTGACCAGGCAATCGAGCAGGCGAACTCCGAAGCCGGTACCGCCCTTCGGCACGGTGGGCCGGTCCTTCTTCGACCAGGTGACACCGGCGATATCCAGGTGCGCCCAGGGCGTCTTGTCCACGAAGCGTTGCAGGAACTGCGCCGCGGTGATGCTGCCGGCGCCACGGCCGCCGCCGATGTTTTTCATGTCGGCGGCATCGGATTTGAGCATTTTGTCGTATTCGTCGCCCAGCGGCATGCGCCAGACCGGCTCTCCCACCACTTGACCGGCGGCGGTGATCCGTTTGGCCAAAACATCGTTGTTGGCGAATAAACCGGCTTTTTCGCCGCCCAGAGAGATGATGATGGCGCCGGTGAGCGTCGCCAGATCAATGATAAATTTCGGTTTGAAGCGGTCCTTGCAGTACCACAGAGCATCGGCAAGAACCAACCGCCCCTCGGCGTCGGTATTGAGAACCTCTATGGTTTGGCCGGACATCGAGGTGACGATGTCGCCGGGACGCTGGGCGGTGCCCGAAGGCATGTTCTCGACCAAGCCGATGACGCCGACGGCATTGACCCTTGCCTTGCGTCCGGCCAGGGCCTTCATCAAGCCGATGACGACGCCCGCTCCGCCCATGTCCCACTTCATGTCCTCCATGCCGCCCGAGGGTTTGAGTGAAATGCCGCCGGTGTCGAAAGTCACGCCCTTGCCGACAAAGGCGATGGGAGCGTCGGCCTTGCCGGCCCGGCCGCCATGTTTTTTAGCCGCCGGCCTTGGCGCGCCCTGCCATTGCATCACCACCATTTTCGGTTCCCGGGCGCTGCCTTGGCCGACGCCGAGCAGCGCCCCCATGCCGAGGGCTTTCATCCGCGCCTGGCTTAGAACCTGCACCTTGACGCCCAGTTTGGTCAGGGTCTTTGCCTGATTGGCCAGGGTTTCGGGGTATATGATGTTTGACGGTTCCGAGACCAGATGACGGGTGAAAAAGACACCAGCGGCGACCTTTTCCTTGCCGGCGAAAGTGGTTTTCGCCTTGCTGAAACCGCCGCAAAGGATTCGCAGGGTATTCAGGCTTGGCTTGTCTGTTTTCTTTTTCTTAGTTCTGTATTTGTCGAAGTGAAAAGACCTGAGCCGGGCACCGTAGGCCATTTCCGCCGCCATTTCCGCCGGATTCAACGCGCATTCTTCTAAGGCATCGATGGCGACGGCCACCGTCTTGTTGCCTTTCGATCCGAGCGCCGCGTAGATCCCTCCCCCCAGGGTCTGCATGTCGAGGGGCTTGATATCCTTCGCCCTGCCCAGGCCGGCCACGAATGCCCGGTCGATCTTGGTTCCAACCGGCGCCAGTATGGTCAAGGCTTGGCCCTTCTCCCCCCTGAAGCGGCTGGCCTTGATGGCACGGCTCAAACCGCCTTTCATCCTGTTGTCCAAAAGCTTGGCGCTGGGAGTGAGTTTGCGGTTCTGCAACACGCCGACGACCAGGGCGCCCGTATTGGGCAGGTCTGGTTTGGAAAAGACGATTTTCATGGACGAACCTCTTGAATGGAATTTTTTAAGATCAGGCGGTGTCTGGGGAATGTAGCGACGGCGGCGGCAAAAGATAAGGATTTGTTCGCATCATTCCCGGTTTTCGCCGGTCGGCGCGGGGACGGTGTCGGCCTCTATGGCGGCAACGTTCATGTCCATGTTTCTGTCGCCGCTCAGCAGCCAGACCACTCCGCCCGGCAGGCTGGTGACGACGACCAGCAGGCCGAACAAAAGCGACAGCACAAGCGCCCCGTCGGCGGCGACGCCGACGAGGCTGAAGGCGGCGACCATGGCGCCTTCGCGTACACCCCAACCGGCGATCGAGATCGGCAAGGTGGTGATCAGGATGACCGGCGGAACCAAGGCCAGACAATCCAGCAAGGTGACGTCCAGGTCCAGGCCCAAGGCAATGAAATAGACGCCGAGCGTCAGGTTGACATGGCCGGCGGCGGCCCAGCCTATGATCCTCGATGCCGGGCCGGGAGCCAGGAAGACCCGCCGCGTGTCGGCGGCCAGGGCGGCCAAGCCACGGATCAGCCGCCAGCGGTGAAACGAAACGGGGAAGCGGTCGAGAACCATAAGGAGGGCCAGTCCCGCCACCGCCACCAAAAAGAGAAAAACCGCCACCGGAGCGATCCATCCCGCCGCTTCCTCGCCCACCCTAGGAAGGAAAAATGGCTGCGCCGCGAGCACCACCAGCACAAGCGCAAGGACGGTTCCCGCCCTTTCCAGCATCACCCCGTTGACCGCCCCGCGAATGCCAATACCGGTACGGTAGGTTTTGTAAATGCGCACCGCGTCCCCGCCCACCGATGACGGCAGGGTCTGGTTGAAAAATATGCCAATGTAATAAATCTTCAGGGCTACGACAAAAGGCAGGGAAGCTCCAATCGCGGTGAGCACCGCCCGCCAGCGAAATATGCAAACGATCAGCTGAAAAAGAAAGATCAGGACCGCCAACAACAGCATCCCGAGATCGGCGCCGGTGATCCGCTCCATGGCCTCGCCCATATCGATTTTGGAGATCAGAAACCAGATCAGGGCCCCCGAGACCACAAACTTCAAGGTCAGGGCCAGCCATTTCTTATTCATTTTAACGCCGCTTAGTTCTACCGATGGGTAGCTCTTAGCATAAAACCGCGCCCGGCGCAGGTGGCAACGGTCAATTACGGCGGGCTCAACCGTACCGGCAGCCGTCTCGCCCCCCAATCGCCCGGCCGGGCGTCGAAAATCCCCGCGCAAGCGCCGCCGCAATTGGCGCATTTGCCGTCGTTCGTCAAGTTCCAGGTCGAAAGTACATACCAGTCGCGGCCGATCAGCATCGAGCCGCAGTCGTGGCAATAGGTGCTTTCGCCAACGAAATCGTGGACGTTGCCCATATAGGCGTAACGCAGCCCGTTCCCCATGGCGATGTCGCGGGCCCTGCTCAACGTCGACAAAGGCGTTCTCGGCCGGTCCAGCATCTTCCAGTCGGGATGGAAGGCGGAAAAGTGCATGGGGACGTCGGGGCCCAGGGCATCGACGACCCATTGGGTCATTTCCTCCAGTTCGGCTCGCGAATCGTTTTCGCCGGGAATCAACAGCGTGGTGATCTCGAACCAAACGTCGGTTTCATGCTTGAGATACTTGAGCGTTTCCAGGACCGGCTCGAGATGGCCGCTGCAAAGCCGCTGATAGAAATCCTCGGTAAAACACTTGAGATCCACATTGGCGGCATCCATATGGCGGAAAAGCTCGACCCTCGGTTCGTCGCAGATATAGCCGGCGGTCACCGCCACCGTCCGGATATCCCGCTCGTGGCAGGCTTGGGCGACGTCAAGGGCATATTCGAGGAAAATGACCGGATCGTTATAGGTAAAGGCGACGCTTCTGCTGCCGGTTTGGCGGGCCGCGGCGGCGATCATCTCCGGCGTTGCCTTGTCGGTCAGGCGGTGGAACTCGCGGGCCTTGCTGATGTCCCAGTTCTGGCAGAACTTGCAGGTCAGGTTGCAGCCCGCCGTGCCGAAGGAGAGCGCCGGCGTGCCGGGCAGGAAATGATTGAGCGGCTTCTTTTCCATGGGATCTACGCAAAAACCGCTGGAACGCCCGTAGGTGGTCAAGACTATTTGCTTGTCCCGGCGGGCGCGGACGAAGCAGAGCCCTCGCTGCCCCTCGCCCAGCTTGCAAAAACGTGGACAAAGGTCGCACTGGACGCGGCCGTCGTCAAGGAGGTGCCAATATCGCCCGGGATGGGCATCGGCGAAGGTCTCGGGTGATGGTTTTGTCTGCATTGCTGCCTTTTATATAACCCTGATGATTAAGTGAGCGCCACCGCCGGTAACGTCAATTCCGGCGTTATCTCTACCACCTCTCTTTACAGACCCAAAATCCGGGATTACTTAATTAAGGGTTTCCAAAGGAGGCAATCATGACCTCGCTCAGGCATCCCGCAGTGGCCGACACGTTCTACCCCGGTGACGCCAAGGAGCTGGAGGCAACGGTGCGTTCTTACCTGGCGCGGGCCGGCGAGCCAGTGGGCCCGGCGCCTAAGGCCGTTATTGCGCCACACGCCGGTTATGTTTATTCAGGCCAGGTGGCGGCGAGCGCTTACGCCAGGCTCAAACCGGCTCGCGAGAGCATACGCCGAGTGGTTCTCTTGGGCCCCTGTCACCGCTTGCCGGTGCGGGGACTGGTGCTCAGCGGCGCCAGGGCTTTTTCAACGCCCTTGGGCGAGGTGCCCGTGGATCGGCAAGCCGGCGGCGCCATCCTTGACCTTCCCCAGGTGGAGGTCTTCGACGACAGCCATACCCAGGAACATAGCCTGGAAGTGCAGCTGCCTTTCCTGCAAGTGGTCTTGGAGGACTTTACCCTTGTCCCGCTGATCGTCGGCCAGACCAAGGGCGCAAAGGTGGCCGAGGTGATCGAGCGCCTTTGGGGCGGGCCGGAAACCCTGATCGTCATCAGTTCCGATCTCAGCCATTATCTCGATTACGACAGCGCCCGGCGCCTTGACGCCATCACCTGCCGGGCAATAGAGAACCTGGACCCCGCCGGCATCGGCCAGGATCAGGCCTGCGGGCGCGTCCCCGTTTTGGGCCTGTTAATGCTGGCCAAGCGCCGCGGTCTCAAGGTCGATACCCTGGACCTGTGCAATTCCGGCGACACCGCCGGCTCGCGGGACCGGGTGGTCGGTTACGGCTCGTGGATTTTTCTGGAGGCCGATAACGAAGCCAGTGAACGCGGCGGCGAGGACGTATTCGCCAAGGAAACCCGCCGGCTGCTGGCTGGCCATGGCCCGACCCTGCTGCACCTTGCCGCCGCCTCTATTGAGCACGGCCTGGCTTTTGGCAAGCCGCAACCGGTCAGTGCCGCCGAATACCCGGCCGATATCGGCCGTGAAGGCGCTTGCTTCGTTACCCTGAAACGCGAAGGCAAACTTCGCGGCTGTATCGGCTCGACCGAGCCCTATCGGCCGTTGGTGCTCGATGTCGCCGAGAACGCCTTCTCTTCGGCCTTCAAGGACTCGCGCTTCAAGCCATTGACGGAGCAGGAACTGCAAGGACTTACACTGTCCATATCGGTGCTGAGTGATTCCCATCCCATGTCTTTCACCGACGAGGCAGACTTGCTTGCCCAACTCTGTCCCGGCGCCGACGGCTTGATCATCGAGGACCAGGGACAGCGCGCCCTCTTTTTACCCTCCGTCTGGGAGCTTCTTCCCGAGCCCGGAAAATTCATCGCTAACCTCAAGGCTAAGGCCGGGATGGCGGCCGACCACTGGTCCGGCGGCTTTCAGGCTTGGCGTTTCGCCGCCGAAGAATTCTCAACCGGTGATCTGGCCGACGGCGCGGTCGTCTGGAGCCGGTGGCGGTAACTCCGTCATGAAAGGTGATAGAGGGTTGGCTCGAGGCCCTGCCGCTCCTATGATCTGTCTTGATCCAACAAGTGTTTCAACCAATCGCTGAGGTATGTCTTGACCCTCAATATCGGCCTCGGCCTGATGCGGCAAGTTGTCGAGCTTGCCAAACAGGCGGGCGAGGAAATCATGAAAGTCTATAACAGCGGCTTCACCGTCAAGACCAAGGCCGACGACTCGCCGGTAACACAGGCCGATCGCATCGCCGAGACCCTGATTACCGAAACCATAAAAAAGGAAATTTCCGCCCAGTTTCCCGTCGTTGGCGAGGAAGCCTTCGCCGACGGCAAGGTTGCCGATGTCACCGGCACCCCTTTCTGGCTGGTCGACGCCCTCGACGGCACCAAGGAATTCGTCAAGCTGGGCAGTGAATTTACCGTCAATATCGCGCTGATCGATATCGGCAAACCGATGCTTGGAGTCGTCCATGCGCCGGCCATCAATGCTACCTATTGGGGCAGTTGCAACGGCGCTTTTGCCGAAACCGACGGCGCGCAACCCCGACAGATCAACTGTCGGCGCCGCCCCGGCGATGGATTGGTGGCCATGGTCAGCCGTTCACATCGCACACCCCAGGTGGACGAATATCTGGCCCAGTTCACCATAAAAAAGGAAATCAGCTCCGGCAGTTCCATCAAATTTTGCCAAGTGGCCGCCGGCCGGGCCGACATCTACCCCCGGATGGGGAGGACCATGGAATGGGATACCGGCGCCGGCCACGCGGTGCTGATTTATGCCGGCGGGCAGGCCAAGGATTTGGATGGCAATATCCTTAAATACGGCAAGCAAGGCTTCGAAAATCCTTCTTTCGTCGCCATGGGCGTGGAGACTTGACGCGGCTCTAATTTAGGCGCACAATTCTTCCGTGGCTTGGGAGAAAGGTCACGTTTTAGCCGCCGCAATCCTTTGCGGTGACTGCAGTGCCGGATCATTACCGCGGATGGTTCGAGCCAAGAGCAGAAAACGACAAGGAGAACCGTCGGCTTTGCCGACGGTTCTTTATTTATGCCGGTGAAACCTTAATTTTTTTAAGGCTGTCCATAGAAAACTGGCTTAGTTGACGTGACACGATCCGGTCCCAAAATTGTTCCAGCCAGCGCAGAGAATATCGCCTTGGCCGGCAAGTCGATAAGCCAAGGCGGTCTCGTCGCCTTTCCCACCGAAACCGTTTACGGCTTGGGTGCCGACGCCACCAACGAGCGGTCCGTCGCGCAAATTTACGCCACCAAGGAGCGGCCCCGTTTCAACCCGCTGATCATCCATTGCGCCGCCACCAGGGTGGCGGCGCAAGAGGTGGATTTCAATTCCCAGGCCGACAAACTGGCCGAAGCCTTCTGGCCGGGAGCCTTGACCCTGGTGCTGCCAAGACGGCGTGATTGCGCCGTTTCGCTTCTGGCTGGCGCCGGCTTGGAGACGCTGGCGGTGCGCGTTCCCGACCACCCTGTGGCCCAGGCCCTCATTGACGAGGCCGCTTGCCCCATCGCCGCCCCGAGCGCCAACCGTTCGGGAACCGTCAGTCCGACCACCGCCGCCCATGTCGCCGAAAACCTGCCCGGTGTTACCATTATCCTCGACAGCGGCGCTTGCCCCTTGGGCATAGAATCGACGGTCATCGATCTGACCAGTTCATCCCCCGCCCTGCTTAGACCGGGAGGCGTGACACGAGAAGAGATTGAAACCGTCATCGGCCCCCTCGCCAAGATGGAGCTCGCCGGACAGGTATCCAAATCCCCCGGCACGCAGGGCCGTCATTATGCTCCGGGCTTGCCGCTCAGGCTGAACGCCGGGAGCGCCCGGCCCGGCGAGGCCTTGCTCGGTTTCGGACCCGGCCTGCCCAAGGATAAGGCCAACTTGAGCCCGACCGGCGATGTCGTGGAAGCGGCGGCCAATCTCTTCGCTTTGATCCGCGACCTGGACCGGCCGGAATTCCGCGCCATTGCCGTCATGCCCGTTCCCGAAACCGGCCTTGGCGTGGCCATCAACGATCGCTTGCGGCGGGCGGCGGCCAAACAGGGTAGTCACCGCGAGCCATGAGCGGAACGGAGCGGGCACTGCAAGCCATCCGGGGCGTCGTCGGAAGCAAGGGGTGGATCGGCCCCGGTGGCGGCATGGAACCCTACCTTGGCGAGGAACGCGGCCTTTATCACGGTGTCTGCGCTGCCGTCGTGCGCCCGGCGGCGACGGAGGAAGTGGCGAAAGTGGTCGAAATCTGCTCGCAAGCCGGCCTTGCCGTCGTCCCCCAGGGCGGCAATACGGGACTCGTCGGCGGCGGGGTCCCTGACGGCGGCATCGTACTTTCCACGACCAGACTCAACCGTATCCGCGAGATCGACGCCGGCAACCTCACGATGAAGGCGGAGACGGGCGTCGTTCTCGCCGATATCAGAGCGGCGGCCGACGAGGCCGGCTGTTCGTTTCCTTTAAGTCTGGGCGCCGAGGGGAGCTGTCAAATCGGCGGCAATCTCGCGACCAATGCCGGCGGCAGCGGCGTGCTTCGTTATGGCGCCGTCCGCGACCTGGCGCTGGGCCTCGAGGTGGTCCTACCCGACGGGCGGGTTTGGGATGGCCTCAGGCGGTTGCGCAAGGACAACACCGGCTATGACCTGAAGCAGCTGTTTATCGGCGCCGAGGGAACGCTGGGCATCATCACGGCGGCGGTGCTGAAACTGTTCCCCCGGCCGCGGGACCGGGCTACGGTTCTGGCCGCCACCGCCGATCTGGAAAAATTGCTGGATTTGTTCTCCCGCATCCACGGGTCGTGCGGCGACTCGCTGGTTGTCTTCGAGGTCATGTCACGAATTTGCATCGATTTCGCGGCCAAACACGTTGCCGGCGTCGTTGATCCCATGCGGGCCAAATACCCTTATTACGGGCTCATAGAGCTGAGCGGCTCCGGCCCTGGCCTTGGCGATGCCCTGGAAACGGTCCTTGGCGCCGCTTTCGATGACGGTCTCCTGGATGATGCCGTCATTGCCGCCAGCGGGGCCCAGGCGCGGCAGCTGTGGCGTCTTAGAGAGGCCATCCCCGAGGCCCAAAAACACGAGGGCGGTTCCATCAAGCACGACATAGCCATACCGCGCTCGAAGGTTCCCGAATTCATTGCCCGGGCGACCGCGATGGTCGAGCGTGAACTCTCCGGCATCCGCATCTGCGCCTTTGGCCACTTGGGCGACGGCAATATACATTTCAACCTGAGCCAGCCCGTTGGCATGGACAAGCAGGCCTTCCTCGACAAGTGGCGGCACTTCAACCGTCTCGTCCACGATCTGGTCATGGAAATGGAGGGCAGCTTCAGTGCCGAGCACGGCATCGGCAAGCTCAAGCGCGAAGACCTCGTCCGCTATAAATCGAAGGTCGAACTGGACCTGATGCGGAAACTTAAAACCGCTCTCGATCCCAAAGGCATCATGAATCCGGGCAAGGTCGTGGATGGCTTTTGAAGCCCTGAGACTCCCTTCCTGTTCCCGTTCCCGGTCCGGGTGCTACCCAGGCACTGCCGGTCATGAATTTCGCAATCAGCGGTCAGGTCGCGGCGAGTTGCGAAGGGTTCGCCCGCTCCGCGAACATGTTGTCGACGCCGGCTATCAATTCTTCCTCGGAGAAGGGCTTGTCGAGAGCCAGGTCGGCACCGATTCGCCGGGCCGCCTCCAGCGCATTCTCCTTGTGACCGCCCTTGAAGCCGCCGGAGATGGCGATGACCTTGATGTCCGGCCATTTCTCGCGGATGGTCGAGCTGTCGTCGATGATATGAATGTGGTTGTGCTTTTTGTACACGGTTCACCGGCACCTTATGCCGGCGGACTCTTGTGTTCCTGCCCGGCAGTGCTTCCCCTCCTTTAGCCTCGCGGATGCTGGCGATTATATCCAAAGCCGCTTCCGGAATGATATCTATAATTAGAATCCCCAACCCTATCCGTGCATTTCAAGAAGCTGAAAGCGGCTCTTGGAGCAAATCCAGTTTGATAAGAATCGCCAAAGGCAATTCATCAATCACGATACGCTCTAGCGGCTGGCTGATGGCCCGCGCCGCCTTGCGTGCCACGGCCAAGTTGGCCGGCGACGATGATGCCTGGTACCTGCGCGGGAAGGTGATCACCGCTCGGTTTTTCGCCGACCAACACCTTTTGCGGGCGGAAATGCTCGCTGCTCTGTTCATCGAAGGACAAGCTTCCGTCCAAGCCACAAGCGACAGGCATCTGTAGATTTCAAGATTGAATGAAACGAAAATTCGGTGGCCTGGGGTTAACGGCAGGTGGAAAGAGGCTTTTAGCAAGCATAAACAAATCACATACAAAAAAAGAACATAACAGAAATAATGGCCAATGGTTTCAATTTTTTTTCCATTCTTTTGCTTTTTTGTCACTTATTAATAAATAACTTAAGAAACTGACCATTCATCCTTGATTCCCGGGATTTTTTCCCACACCATCATGGGTGATGAGGTAATGGGCAATATTTACCATGAACGGTTTCAACAAATACGTTCTCGGTCAGCTATTGGTGGGAATGATTTTCATCACCGCCGGGTTGACATGCGTGATCTGGCTTATGCAGTCCCTTCGTTTTGTGGAAATGATCGTCAATCGCGGGCTGACGACGGGAACCTTCATTTATTTGACAATCTTGCTGTTGCCAAAATTCCTGTCGATCATCCTGCCGATCGCCATTTTCACGGTGGTTATCTTCGTCTACTCAAAGCTTATCACGGACCGCGAGTTGGTGATTATGAGAGGGGCCGGCTTGAGCCAAACCGCCCTCGCCAAACCGGCCCTGGTTCTCGCCATGCTGGTGGTGATGTTTGGGTATCTGCTCAACTTATATCTTCTGCCGCAGTCTTTCCGGACGTTCCGGGAGCTGCAATGGGATATCCGTTACAGTTTTTCGCATATCCTCTTGCAGGAAGGCACTTTCAACACCGTCTCGAAAGGTATTACCGTCTATCTACGCGAACGCACCAAAGACGGGCAACTTCTTGGTATTCTCGTCCGCGACCAGCGCAACGAGAACAAGCCTTTCACCCTTTTGGCCGAGCGCGGCGCGTTAATGGAGAGCAAGAACGGCTCGCGTGTCATTATGTTCAACGGCAACCGGCAAAACGTCGACCCAAAAACCCGTCAAATGTCCATCCTTTATTTCGACCGCTATATTTTTGAGTTGGATACCCCCAAGGCCGTTGCGGAAAGCCGCTACCGGGAGGCGCGGGAACGGACTCTCAAGGAACTTTTCAACCTGAATAAAGCTGACGTCAATCCCAATGATTACGGGAAATTTGTTGTCGAGAGGCACAAGCGCCTGATTTCCCCTTTCTCTGCCCTCGGCTTTACCTTGGTGGGGCTCGCCTGTCTCATCACCGGAAGTTTCCACCGCCGCAACCAATCCCGCCGTAGCGCTTTTGCGATCACCATCATTGTTTGCCTGCAAGCCGCCGCGTTGGGGCTCGAAAACGCCTGCGCCAAAAACCTGGATTTAGTTCCTCTCATGTATGTAAATGCCATTTTGCCTATTTTCGGCGGATATCTTTTCATGTTGCGAACACCGAGACGGTGGCAAAACGTTCCGGCACTCGCCATGGGCATGCTTTCGCCAAACAACTAGAGAAAACCCATAGGAAACTGACAGCCGTGCGCCTCTCTACCACCATGTCGTTTTATATTGGCCGGAATTTTTTTTCCAGCTTCACGGCCCTGTTCTTGGCATTCGTGATGCTGATTTTTCTAATCGATTTTGTCGAACTGTTGCGCCGCGCCGCTTCCGAACCGACGATCACTTTCGCGATGGTGTTGGAGATGGCATTGTTGAAGCTTCCCTACATGAGTCAGCAGACCTTTCCCTTTGCCGTCCTGTTTGGCGGCATGGTGACTTTCTGGCGTTTGACACGAAACCATGAACTGGTAATCACCCGGGCGGCTGGCATTTCGGCATGGCAGATTTTGTTGCCGGTACTGACCGTGGCGTTTGCTTTAGGCGTCTTTAAGATTATGGTTTTCAACCCTCTCGCCTCGACGACGCTTTCCCGTTTCGAACGTTTGGAAGCGGTGTTGTTGAAGGGACAGAAAAGCCTTCTTGCCATTTCGACGACGGGTTTGTGGCTTCGCCAAGCCAATGAATCCGGCCAATCGGTGGTCCATTCAAAACATATCCTACAGCAAGAAAATGAGGTTGAACTACGTGATGTCGTGGTTTTTATTTACGAAGGCTCCGATCATTTTTTAAAACGCATTGACGCCGAGTATGCCGTGTTGGAGGACGGTTTTTGGCATATGCGCGAAGTTTGGGTCTACAATCCGGAAAAACAATCCAAATTCGAGAAAGAATATTGGCTGGAAACAGATATGACCTTGAACTCGATCCAGGATAATTTCGCGCCGCCAGAGACAATGTCCTTCTGGAATCTTCCTGGTTTCATAAGCACCCTCGAGGCCGCCGGGTTCTCGGCCGTCAGGCACCGGCTTCATTGGCATACGCTTTTGGCGGCGCCGCTATTGATGTGCGCCATGATCCTTATCGCCGCCACTTTCACCCTCCGCCATACCCAGCGAAGGGGAACCGTTTTTATCGTTGCCGGCGGTGTTTTGACCGGTTTTGTCTTGTACTTTTTCTCCGACGTCGTTTTTGCCCTCGGCTTATCCGACAGCATTCCCGTGACCATGGCTGCTTGGACCCCCTCGGGTGTCGCTACATTGCTGGGGTTGGCCATGCTTTTACACCTTGAAGATGGTTAGGCTGTTATGGGCAGGTTTTTCCTCGGCATTTTGGGTATCATTTGTCTATTGGTCGCCGGACCAATATATCCGCCCGCGGTGCAAGCCGCTGACCTTTCTAAAGCCGCCATCCCCATAGAGTTTTCGGCGGACCGACTAAGCTACGATCGCGAGCTTGGCGTTATCACCGCCAGCGGCAACGTGGAAGCCATCCGGGAAGACCGGATTCTTCGGGCCGATACCATTACCTACAACCAAAAAACGGACCTTCTTACCACGACCGGCAACATTACATTTTTGGAGCCGAGCGGTGATGTGATGTTTGCCGAATACATGGAACTGTCCGGCAATATGAAGGACGGCATCATCGAGGATTTACGGTTGGTTTTCAGCGACTCGTCCCGCCTCGCCGCCGCTGGCGCCCGGCGTTCCGGTGGTGTTAAGCTGGATCTGCGCAAAGCCGTTTATTCGCCCTGTAACCTTTGTCCGGACAACCCGGACCGACCACCATTATGGCAAGTCAAGGCAGTCAAGGTGGTCCATGATAAAGGCCGCAAAGTAGTTGAATATTCGGATGCTTGGCTGGAAATTGCCGGCTTTCCCGTCGCCTATACGCCTTACTTTGCCCACCCCGACCCGACGGTCAAACGCCAGAGCGGTTTTCTCATCCCTGACATTGGCAATTCATCGGACTTAGGGTTTGTCGTCAAAGCCCCGTATTTTTTCAACCTCGCCGACAACCAAGACCTCACGTTCACTCCGATATCCACTTCCAAGGAAGGACCTGTGTTAGCGATCGAATACCGGCACTTTTTATTCAATGGCAAATTTGAAGCGGCAGGCAGCTTGACCCATGATTCGGAAGATGACTTGCGCGGCCATATTTTCAGCAAGGGGCGCTTTGATATCGACGAAACATGGAGATGGGGGTTCGACGCCAACCGGGTCAAGGACGATACTTATTTGCGGCGCTATAATTTTGGCGCCGACAAGGACGATACCTTGACCTCTCGTATTTTTGCCGAAGGCTTTCGTAAACGCAATTATTTCTCCGCCGATTCTTATGCATACCAGGGACTGCAAAAGAGCGACGATTCCGGCACGTCCCCTTACGTAATACCAATGCTTGATTACAACCATGTCGGCGAAGCCGGCCGTTTCGGCGGGCGAACCAACCTTGATGTCAGCTTGTTGGCTCTCACCCGTACCGACGCTCCGGACACCCGCCGGCTTTCCGCCAAGGGCGGATGGCAACTGCCATTCCTGGGTCCGTTGGGGGACACCTACACTTTATCGGCGTCGCTGCAAGGCGATATCTATCATGTGGATGATCTGATCGGCGACGGGAGCGAAAATAGGTTCAATGGTGTTTCCGGGCGTCTTCGGCCGGAAGTGGCGCTGGATTGGCGGTTTCCGATCATTAAGGAAGAAGACCCCATTTACCACATAATCGAACCCATCGCCGGCATAATCGTCAGCCCCTATGGCGGCAATTCGGCAAATATCCCAAACGAAGACAGCCGGGATTTTGAATTTGACGATACCAACCTGTTCAGTCACAACCGTTTTACCGGTTTTGATAGGGTCGAAAGCGGGCCGCGCGCCAACTATGGGCTCAAATGGGGAGTTTTCGGCAGCAAAGGGGGGAGCACCACCGTCCTGGTAGGGCAAAGCCTTCGTTTAAAGGATGATTCCACATTTACCAAGGATTCGGGACTCAGTGATCATTTCTCCGATATTGTCGGCAAAGTTCACATCGGCCCGGGAAGTCTATTTGATCTTCTATACCGGACGCGCATCAACAAGGACGACCTGAATTTCCGGCGTAATGAGCTACAGATAAACGCGGGTGTTCCGGCACTCAGTTTCAGTTCCAAATATGTTTTTTTCGACCAGTTGGAAAAAAGTGAATTTCTCGGCCGTGAAGAGATTTTCATGCAGATAAATTCCAGCTTCAACCGGTTTTGGCGTGGCCATATCGGAGGTGTTCGCGACCTCACCGGTGATGGTGGCATGCGTTCGTTGGCGCTCAATTTGACTTACGAAAACGAGTGCCTTGTCTTGTCTGGCACCGCCACCCGGAAATTCTTCGCGGACCGCGATCTGGAACCGACGGATGCCGTTATCTTCCGCGTTTCATTCAAAACTCTGGGCGATGTGAACACAGGTTTCTAGAATAATTATCAAAACCCTGATGGAATCTTGGCTTGATTTGCATGGCGGCTTGTCGCGGGGTCAATGGGGTCCTTGCTCCTTAATCTTCGGTATTTTGTCGCCAGCAATCCGTCCGATGAGGTTACGGCATGATCAGGCGCCGGCATTTTATTAATCGAAACCGCTGCTTTGGAATGCTGGCCTGCGGCCCGGTTCGGGAAACGGCACTTCTCCGAAATCGGCCGGCGGCGGCTCTGTTTGTGGTATTGGCGATGCTTGTTTGCGGCGCCGTCCAGGCCCAGGAAACGTTGCGGATCGCGGCGATCGTTAACGAGGAAGTTATTTCCGCCTACGATCTCGGCACCAGGGTAGACATGTTCTTGGCCTTTTCCCAACAAGATAACAAAGCTGAAATCCGCAGTCGCCTCGCTCCACAGGTTTTGCGCCGCTTGATCGATGAAAAACTGAAAATACAGGAAGCGAAGCGGCTGGGCATTCGTGTCAGCGGAAGCGACATCGAGCGAGGCATTTCCCAGTTGGAACGGCAGAACGACCTTCCCAAGGGTGGTCTGGAAGCTTTCCTAAATCAAAAAGGGATCGCCCGCTCGGTGTTGATCGACCAGGTCGAAGGCGATATCGCCTGGGTCAAAGTTGTCAATCACCGTTTGCGCGTTCAAATCTTTATCAGCGACGAACAAATCGATGAAGCTTTGGCCGAGATCGAGAAAAACAAGGGAAAGCCTGAAATGTTGGTGGCTGAAATTTTGCTGCCCGTGGACAGACCGGAACACGAAAGCGAAATCGGGCTGCTAGCCAGTCGCTTGATTCAGCAGATCAAGGGCGGGACCTCTTTCCAGTCCTTGGCGGGGAATTTTTCGCAAAGCCCGACCGCCGCGGTCGGTGGCGATCTGGGCTGGGTCAAGCAAGGACAACTGGGTGGAAAACTTGACGCCACGTTGAGCAAATTGCAACCGGGACAGATTTCCAACCCCATCCGCACACTGGCCGGCTATTACATTCTCATGTTGCGCGACCGGCGAACCGATCCGGGTGTGGGACCGGGCATGGGATCGGCTGGTACCACCGTTTCTCTTCAGCAACTTTTTATCCCCGCGCCCAAAAACAGTGATCCCGCCGCCCAGGCCGCTCAAAGGGAGTTGGCCATGGCCATGGGCAAAAAAGCAAAAAATTGCCATGACATGAAGAAACTGGGTCAGGAGTCAGGCTCTCCCATGTCAGGCAGCCTGGGGGAGGTCAAAATCGACGCATTGCCAATCGAATTGCGAACCGAGGTGCAAGATCTGCCGGTCAACAAAGCCAGCCGTCCCATCCGCGAAAATGATGGATTTATTGTCCTCATGGTTTGCGAAAGGAAAAAAGATTCCATCTCCGTTCTGCGGAAGAGTGTCAAACAATCGTTGATGAACCAACGCCGGGGTGCTCTCGCGCGGCGCTATTTGCGCGACCTTCATCGCGCCGCTTTCGTGGACGTCAGATTATGATTCCTCCCGTCGCCGGTGGAATGCCATGACCGCCGAGACGAATGGAGGCGAAAAGCCGTTGGCCCTGACCATGGGCGAACCGGCCGGTGTCGGCGCGGAAATCGCCCTCAAGGCCTGGCAAGGCCGGAATGGCGACACGCCCTTTTTTTTTCTTCTTGACGATCCGCCGAGACTCAGGCGCCTGGCCGAACACCTCGGCCTTGAAATCTCCATCCGCGACATTGACTCGCCCGCCCAAGCGGCGTCGGTGTTTTTTTCATGCCTGCCGGTTTTGCCTCACCCCTTGGCCACCGATCCGGTTGCGGGGCAGCCGAATCCCGCCAATGCAAACGCCGTTCAGGGCGCCATCAAAACGGCCGTCCGGCTTGTTCTCTCGGGAGAGGTCGGCGCCGTTGTCACCAACCCCATCGACAAGCGTTGTCTCCATGCCGCCGGTTTCCCCTTTCCCGGCCATACCGAATTCCTGGCCGCCCTCTCCGGGACCAACAGCCGAGCCTTGATGATGCTGGTTAATCCAGAACTGCGGGTGGTCCCGGTCACTGTGCATCTGGGCCTGGATCAAGCTATCAAAAAGCTAAGCACTCGGCATATCGTGGAAACGGCAACAGTCGTGGAAGCCTCGTTGAAACGGGATTTTGGCATTCCCAAGCCCAGGCTGGCGGTGGCCGGTCTTAACCCTCATGCCGGCGAAGGTGGCATCATGGGCGGCGAGGAAGGAGCAATCATCGAGCCCGCCGTCGCCCTGCTGCGGCAACAGGGTATCGATGTTTTCGGCCCGCTATCCCCCGACGCCCTCTTTACGGTTCCGGCGCGCCGACGATACGACGCCGCCATCTGCATGTATCACGACCAGGCCCTGATCCCGGTCAAAGCCATCGGCTTTGATGAGACCGTCAATGTTACTTTGGGCTTGCCGTTCGTGCGCACCTCGCCCGGCCACGGCACCGCACTCGACATCGCTGGCACGGGCCAAGCCAACGCCGCAAGCCTGGTCGCCGCCTTGAACATGGCGGCAGCGATGGCGCGTCGTCGCCATGCCGGCAATTCCTGAGAGCCCGTCCTTGTCGTCGCCTGTCTCTCTGCCTCCCCTGCGCGATGTCATCAAGCGCTTTCGCCTCGGCGCGCGCCGCTCCCTGGGCCAGCATTTTATCCTCGACCTCAATCTTTGCGCGCGCATTACCCGCGCCGCCGGAGATATATTGGCAAGCACCGTCATCGAGATCGGCCCCGGCCCCGGCGGCTTGACGCGGGCTCTATTGGACGCCGGCGCCGCCAAGGTGATCGCGGTGGAACGGGACGAACGTTGCGTCGCCGCCTTGGCGGAGCTTGCCGAGGCCTATCCTGAACGCCTGGAAATTATCGAAGGAGATGCCTTGGAGGCCGATCTGGTCGGTCTTACCGGCCCGCCGCGGTGCATCGTTTCTAATCTGCCCTACAATATCGCCACGCCTTTGTTGATCGGCTGGCTTCAGCATATCGGCGATTTTGAAAGGCTGACGTTGATGTTCCAGCAAGAAGTTGCCGCCCGCCTTGCCGCCCGTCCGGGGACCAGGGAATACGGACGGCTTTCCATCATCACCCAGTGGCTCTGCGATGTCCGCCGTGAATTCAACGTCGACGGCCGCGCCTTCACCCCGCCGCCCAAGGTCGCATCGGCCGTGGTCACTTTAAACCCGCGTCTAAAACCACTGGCCCCGGCCGCCTGGGACGCTTTGGAAACGGTAACCGCCGCCGCCTTCGGCCAGCGCCGTAAAATGCTTAGGGCGAGCCTGAAGCCGCTATGCCTGGATCCGCGAGAACTGGGCATCGATCCGACCAAACGGGCGGGGGAATTGACCGTCGAGGAATTTTGCGCCCTCGCCCGGCGGCATGAACAGGGGCTCTTGTCGCGCTCTTCTTGATACACTCAAGGGCGTCTAAAAAAAGCACGGCCATAATACCATATGTTATATTTGGAGGTCGTATAGATTGTATTTAATGTAACATATGGTGGCAATGTAGTGGTTCCAACGATATACTTATTATATTGCTATATATTATGACTATACCGTATGTAGATGTCTGTTTGTATTTTTATATGAAAATAGCCGTTAATTCTTATTTATCTGAATGGTGGGAATCAGCCATGGGCGAACTTTAGCAACCGGTTGCGTTGACGCCGCTCATCTTCACCGAGGTTTTCAACCGTCGGCTCGCTGAACTGCCGGAACATTGCCGGCCAATCGTCAGACAAGCGATTGAACGGGTCATCTTTGGGCGGATGCCCTGAGGTTATCTGGGAAATGTCGGATTAAGCAAAATTTAATTGTGTTGGTTATGGCATTCAAGCTAACATGTGCTCGGAAACGAAGCCTAGATTATTAATTTGATGGAAATTGGGGCTTCGGATGTCCCAGTTGGACAAGAACTTGGGACTGTATCGGGATGACGGAAGGGTGACGAAACCTGGTCATATCTATCGAATATTATTAACTTAAACTTACATCAAATTTCTATGGTTTCCCCTTGCGTCATTTTATTTTTCTCTTAAATTTCTATGAAGGGAGTGTGACGATATGATGGGTTTGCATGCAATTGTGGTTGAATCGACATTGGGATGTTTCATTGCGATAATGGTGATAGCCTTAATGCCATTTATTTTGATGATATTAGGGGGTACTATTTTTAAGAACGAAGATACCCCTCAATTCCGTGACTTTAAACAGAATTATTTTATCGATGAGGACAGAAAGCCGGGAACTTGAGTTTTCGGTCCTTTTAGATTTTACTTTTTTTGTTAACCCACCGGATTGGGTGACATCTTTTTCCGGCGGCAGCGCCAATAGGCGTCGAGACGTCCGCCACGGCCAGCTCCGCGGCCGTCCGCTTGACCCACCGCCGCGCGTACGGCCCAAGCCCAGGTCCCGGTTCGGCGTTCGTGTCGGCCGGGGCCATCCCTTTTTAGACTATCGGCCAAGCAACCGCATTGCCAGACGGTGGCGGCGGCAATTATGTTCCGGGAGCCTGCCCTTCCGGCAGTGCCCCGAAGCAACAGGAGCCCCGTAAATGGTCGAAATTGGCGGCGTGGCGGTGGACCGCCTGAAGTCTTTCGTCGAACGCATCGAAAGGCTGGAGGAAGAAAAGGCGGCTCTTTCCGCCGATATCCGCGAGGTCTATGGCGAGGCCAAGGGCGCCGGTTTCGACGTCGCCACCCTGCGCCAAGTCGTGCGGATGCGGAAATTGGACCCATCGGATCGCCGCCGCAACGAAGAGTTGCTGGATCTCTATAAACGCGCCCTCGATCTGTGATCGGAAAGGTGGGTTTTCATGCCAGCGGCCTCTTCCGGCAATGCAAAGGCCCGGTCCACGTAAGCGAGCAGGATGTCCATGCTTTCCGCCACCGAAAGGGCCCCGGTATCGATGGTCAAGTCAGCCCGTTGGGGTTTTTCATAAGGGGCCGAGATGCCGGTGAAATCGGGGATTTCCCCACGCCGGGCTTTCACATAGAGGCCCTTGGGATCGCGTTTCTCGCAGGTCTTAAGATCGGCATCGAGGTGGACGGTATGGAAAAGATCGCTGGCCGCGTCACGGGCCGTGCGGCGGTCGCGGCGGTAAGGGGAAATAAAGGCCGAGATGACAATATAGCCGGCATCGGCGAAAAGCGCCGCCACCTCGCCGACACGGCGAATGTTTTCGGTCCGCTCCTCGTGGGAGAATCCGAGATCGGAACTGAGTCCGTGACGGATGTTGTCGCCGTCGAGGACGTAAACCTGATGGCCCTTCTTGAACAGGCGCTGCTCCAGTTCCAAGGCCAAGGTCGTCTTGCCAGATCCCGACAGTCCGGTGAACCAGATCACGCCGCCCTGGTGCCCGTTGGCGCGCCACCGGGTCTCTTTCGCGACCCGGTGCGGGACCTTGGTTATGTTGGTGGATTTGGCATTCATGGGCGGCTCGAACGGTTGCTGGCGGGGCAAGTCTGCTTCCGAGTCCTTTTACGTTCTTTGCCCTTGCGCTGCAAGGAATGTTGATCCTTTAATAATGGCCGCCGGAGGATCTATGTCAGGACAAGACAATGACCGATACCAAACCTAAAATCGCCGTCGTCCTTTCCGGATGCGGTGTTTTCGACGGCGCCGAGATTCATGAATCGGTGCTGACCCTGCTGGCTCTGGATCGCCATGGCGCCGATTATGAGTGCTATGCCCCCAATATGGAACAGGCGCATGTGGTCAACCATCTGAGCGGCGGGGAAACGGCCGAAACGCGTAATGTTTTGGTTGAATCCGCCCGCATCGCCCGTGGCGACATCAAGGATCTCAAGGACTTCGACGCCGGGGCCGTGGACGCGGTAATCTTTCCTGGCGGTTACGGCGCCGCCAAGAACCTTTGCACTTTCGCCATTGACGGCCCCGGGTGCTCCGTCAATGGCGATGTGGAACGGGCCGTGCGCGGCATGGCAGCGGCAAAAAAACCCATCGGCGCCCTTTGCATATCACCGGCGCTGGTGGCGAGAATTCTGGATAACGCCCAAGTGACGATCGGCCAGGACGCCGAAACGGCCACTGCTATCAAGAAAATGGGCGGCAGACACAAACCCGCCGCCCAGGGCGAGATCGTTGTTGATAGGAATCTGGGGCTGGTAACCACGCCTTGTTATATGCTTGGTTCCACCATCAGCCAGGTTGCCGAAGACGCCGAAAACACGGTCAAGGCGGTGCTCGACCTGATCAAGGAAGGCCGCGTGGAGGCATAAGCGGCGTCTCACATCGCCTTGGCATCGCCATGGAAATCGGTGATGACCTTGACGGTCATGGATAGATCATCGCCATATTCAAGAAGCCGGCCATTCTCGCACCACATGAACTCGCTTTTCGCATCGTCGGCGCCAGCCCCAGAAACCACGAAAGGCGGGAACAGGGCGGTGGTTTGGCGGCGCCGGAATTGCTTATCGGGTTTTCAGCCAGTTGGGAACTACTTCCCTGGACAGCATGTCATCGGCGCTCAACCGTTTCCTGACGACGGCGAAATCGCTGCCCCGAACCAAGACTTCGGGAACCAGGGGCCGGGTGTTATAGACGGACGACATGACGGCGCCATAGGCTCCGGCGGTGCGGATGGCCAGCAGGTCGCCGGGCCCGAGCGGCGGCAACAGCCTGTTGGCGGCGAAGGTATCGCCGGTTTCGCAAACGGGCCCGACCACGTCCACTTCCTGGTGCTCGGTTTTGGCGGCGGGTTCCATCACCGTCACGATGTCGTGAAAGGCACCATAGAGCGCCGGGCGCATCAGGTCGTTCATGGCGGCATCGACAACGACAAAACCACGGGTCGCCCCTTCCTTGACATAAAGCACGGAAGTGACGAGGACCCCGGCGTTGCCGGTGATGACCCGGCCCGGCTCCAGGATCAGATGGCAGTCGAGATTGCCGATCACCGACTTGACCATGGCCGCGTACTCGTCGGGCGAGGGCACCGGCTCGTCGCCATAGGGAATGCCGAGACCCCCGCCCAGGTCGAGGTGGCGAATGGCGAGGCCGTCGGCGCGCAACAAGACGATCAGATCGCGCGCCCTGACGAAGGCTTCCCTGAACGGCTCCAGATCCGTCACTTGCGAACCGATATGCACGGCGATGCCAACGATATCGATCCCCGGCATGGTTCTGGCGCGGCTGTAGACCCGGTGGGCCCGTGTCCACTCGATGCCGAATTTATTCTCGGCTTTTCCGGTGCTGATCTTGTCGTGGGTCAGGGCGTCGATATCGGGGTTGACGCGGATGGCGACGGGTGCTCTGACGCCCCTGTCGGTGGCCACTTGCCCGAGGAGTTCCAGTTCGGGCTCCGATTCCACGTTGATCTGAAGAATCCCGGCGTCCAGCGCCGCCGCCAACTCCTCTCCGGTCTTGCCGATGCCGGAAAAGACGATGCGGGAAGCCGGAATGTCCGCCGTCAAGGCGCGCTTGAGTTCGCCTCCGGAAACCACGTCGGCACCGGCTCCGAGGTGGGCGAGGACGCTAATGACGGCGATGTTGGAATTGGCTTTAACCGCATAGCAAACGGTTGCGTCGGCATCGGCGAAGGCGTCGGCGAAAACCCGGTAGTGCCGCTCAATGGTGGCCTGGGAATAACAATAAAACGGCGTTTCCGTTTCCTCGGCGATATGGGCCAAGGAGATGTCCTCGGCGCATAGCCGGCCGTCCCGGTAGACAAAATGATCCATAATCCCGCAATTCCCGCCGTCCGTTACTGGGTCGGGTATTGCCACGGGTGATCGGAGTCATCGGGCCGTTCCGGCGACGACTTGCGCCCGCATGCGGCCAGCGGCGAGGCCAAGGCGAGGATAAGCATGGCAACGGCAATCTTGCGGATCATTTTCATCTGCCCCTTCCCTCCCAATCTACTCTAAAAACCGTTTTCTGGCTTCGGCGGCGGCGCGCCGCACCCTATCTGGCGCGGTGCCGCCGTAACTTTGCCGACTTTTAACCGAATTTTCCACCCCCAGCACCTCAAAAACGCTGTCGTCGATCCTGGCCTCGGCTTTTTGCATCTCGTCCAATGACAGATCCTCCAGCCGGCATCCTTTTTCCTCGGCCCTGGTGACTAGCTGCCCGGCGATCCGGTGGGCCTGGCGAAAGGGGACACCTAAAACCCTAACCAACCAGTCGGCGAGATCGGTGGCGGTGGCATGGCCATGACCCGCCGCTTCGCGCATGCGATCGGCCTCAAAAGTGATGTCCCGCAACATGGCGGCCATGGCGGCGATGCTTAAAGCCAGGGTGTCGGCGGCATCGAAGACCGGCTCCTTGTCTTCCTGCATATCCTTGCCGTAAGCCAGCGGCAGGCCCTTCATGACGACGAGCAAGGCATTGAGGGAGCCTATCACCCGCCCGGCCTTGGCGCGGATCAGTTCGGCGGCGTCGGGATTGCGCTTCTGGGGCATGATCGAACTGCCCGTCGACAGGCTGTCCGGCAAATGGGCAAAAGCGAACCGGTCCGAACACCAGAGGATAATCTCCTCGGCCAGGCGTGACAGATGGACGGCCATGATCGCCGCCAGGGACAGGAATTCCAGCGTGAAATCACGGTCGGACACGGCGTCCATGGAATTGGCCATGGGCCTGTCGAACCCCAGGGCCCGCGCCGTCATCTCCCGGTCGATGGGAAAAGACGTGCCGGCCAGGGCCGCCGCGCCTAATGGACATTCATTGAGCCGGCGGCGGCAATCCCTGAGGCGGCCACGGTCGCGCCCGAACATTTCCACATAGGCCAGCAGATGATGACCGAGGGTCACCGGCTGCGCCGATTGCAAATGGGTCAAGCCGGGCATGACGGCGCCGGCGTGGGCGGAGGCCTGGTCGATGAGCACCGATTGCAGGCCTTTGAGCCCGTCGTCGAGTCCGTCGATGGCGCCGCGCAACCAGAGTTTCAGGTCGGTGGCCACTTGATCGTTGCGCGAACGCGCCGTATGCAGGTGGCCGGCGGCATCAAAGGCCAGTTCGCTCAAACGCGCCTCGACATTCATATGGATGTCTTCCAGGGATCGCTTAAAGGTGAATTGGCCATTACCGATTTCGTGGAGTATTTTGTCGAGACCGTCGGCGATCGCCTCGCCGTCTTTTTCGGATATAATGCCCTGGCTGACCAACATGGCGCAGTGGGCCTTGGAGCCGGCAATGTCGTGAGCGTAGAGGCGCTTGTCGAAATCAACCGATGCGTTGATTTCTTGCATGAGCTCGCAAGGGTCGTCGTTGAACCGGCCGCCCCGAACTATGTTGGTGTTTTTGCCGGTCATGGTGTTGCATCCGGTAATGTTGAATTGATGGTGAACATGTTGCGTTTTGCCTTCGTGGCCGTGGTCTTTCTGGTCATCACTTGGGTGATTGTGGCCATATACCCGTGGCTTGCAAGTGTCGAAAACGAGAAATGCATTCCCGAGGCCGACACATTCGCCAATTTTTTGCCGACGCGGCCGCCGAAACCGGTCCCCGGCGAGGCCTTTTTCGACGCCGCCGGCATGGAGTTTACTCTTGCCGATTATCGGGGCAGGGGCGTGGTCCTGAATTTCTGGGCAACTTGGTGCGCTCCTTGCGTGCGCGAAATGCCGGCGCTTGACCGGTTGCGGGTGAAATTAAGTGGTGGCGGCGCCGAAGTGTTGACGATTTCCGAGGATCACGGCGGCGGCGCCGTCATCAACAAATTTTTTCAAGTCAACAATATCCGGAATCTTCCGGCCCTCATCGACAAACGTGGCGTCATGCTTCGCTCCTTTGTCATCAAGGGACTGCCGACAACCGTCTTGATCGACGCCGAGGGCAAGGAAATCGGCCGTGTCGTCGGCCCCGCCGAATGGGACGGGCCGAAGGTCGCCGCTTTCGCCCGTGGTTGTCTGGCGGCGGCGGGGACGCCTTAAGACATGAACAAGCGCATCAGGATATTCGTGACCTTACTGCCCTTGGCGCTGGTTGTGTCCTGCGCCGGGGACTGGCCCTGGGAAAAGCCGGGCGTCTCCGAAGAACAATGGAGCAAGGACAGGTCGGCCTGCCGCCGCCTCGCCAAGACGTCGGCGGAAAGGGAATACGTGCGCGAGTATATCTATCTTGGCCGCGGCGATTTCGGCACCGCCAACACCTTCCAGACCCGCATGGCCCGTTACGACGCCGGCAAGCGGAGCAATCAACTGTTCGGCGAATGCATGGCCCGGCGGGGCTATGGTCAAATCCGCGGCAAAGGTGGAAAATAGGGTACCTGAATGACGGATCAAGGAATTGCGGCTTTGAACGAAATTTACTCAGGCGACGAAAAACTGGACCGGCTTTTGCAAAAGGCGGGCTCAAGCTGGGGCGCGGCGGCGGTGCGCGACTTGGCGCGGGGCGTTGTCGCGGCGCCCAGGTCCGTTGATCCCGAGGCTTGGATGGCCCTTGTCGCCGAGGCGCCAGGCGATGAACTCGCGGGCCAATTGGCCGCCCTTCATGCCAAAATTTCGCTTTCATTCATGAGCGGGCTTGACGGCGCCGGCGATGCCACCAGGCTCGCGGCCTTGCGCGCCCAAATGAAACGGCTTGCCCTGGACGGATTCATTGTTCCCCGCTTTGACGAACATCAGAACGAATACGTTCCCTTGCAGGCGGAGCGTCTTGCTTGGCTCACCGGTTTCACCGGTTCCGCCGGCCAGGCGGTGGTGCTTTCCGATCGGGCAGCCATTTTCGTGGACGGACGCTACGTTCTGCAGGCGCGGGAGGAAGTGGACGGAGACCTGTTCGAGATCAGGCAACTTCCCGACGAAAAGCCGAGTGATTGGATCGGCGAGCATCTTTCTTCTCCCGGTGTCCGGTTGGGTTACGATCCTTGGCTGCATACGCCAAATCAATTGCGGCCTTTACACGGCGCTTGCGAAAAGGCCGGGGCCAAACTGGCGGTGGTCGAGGAAAATCCGGTGGATGCCGTTTGGAGCGACCGGCCGCCGGCGCCCATAAGCCCCATTGTCGCCTATGATGACGCCGCCGCCGGCTTGGCTTCCGCCGCCAAGCGCCATCAACTGGGTGAAAGTCTCGGCCGGTGGAAACTGGACGTGGCGGTGCTGACGGCGCCCGATTCCATCGCTTGGCTTCTCAATATCCGCGGTGGCGACATGCCGTTCGTGCCGTCGCCCTTGGCCTTCGCCCTCGTTCATGCCGACGGCTCTGTTGATTTGTTCGTCGATCCCCGCAAGCTGACGGCGGGCGTGCGCCGGCATCTAGGCGGCGAGGTGCGCCTTCATGGCATTGAGGTTTTCGGCCCGGCCCTCGGGCGCTTGGGCGAGGCGGGCAAGACCGTGCGCCTGGATGCCGGCGGCGCCCCGGAATGGATTTTCCGCTGCTTACGTGCGGCCGGGGCCAAGCTGTCTCCGGGGGCGGACCCCTGCCAATTGCCGAAGGCCAAAAAGAATCCCGTTGAATTGGCGGGGATTCGCGCCGCCCACCGGCGCGACGGGGCCAAGCTTTGCTGTTTTCTTGCCTGGCTTTCCGCCGAGGCGCCGATGGGCACCATCACCGAGGTGGCGGCGGCGGAGCACCTTGAGGACCGGCGCCGCGAAAATGATTTTTTCCGGGGCCTGAGTTTCGCCACCATCTCGGCCACCGGCGCCAACGGCGCCATCGTCCATTACCGGGTTGGCGAAAAAACCAACCGCCGCCTGGAGCCGGGGTCGCTTTATCTGATCGATTCCGGCGCCCACTACCTGGACGGCACCACCGACGTGACGCGGACGCTGGCCATCGGCGAGCCGACGGCGGAGATGCGCGACCGCTTCACGCGCGTGCTCAAGGGCCATATGGCCCTTGCCACCAGCTGCTTTCCGAAGGGGACCACCGGTTCGCAACTGGATTCCCTGGCCCGCCGGGCGCTGTGGGAAGCGGGCCTGGACTACGATCACGGAACCGGTCACGGGGTCGGCTGTTATTTGAGTGTCCATGAGGGGCCGCAACGTATTTCCAAGCATCCCAGCAAGGTTGCCCTGGAAGCCGGCATGGTCGTCTCCAACGAACCCGGATACTACAAGGCCGGGGCCTATGGTATCCGCATCGAAAATCTATTGGCGGTGACGACGGCGACGGCGGCGCTGGCCCCCGGCGGGGGGGAACGGGAACTTCTCGGCTTTGAAACCCTGACCTTGGCCCCCATCGACCTCAATCTTGTCGAGGCGTCGATGCTGACGGCCAAGGAAATTGCCTGGCTCGACGCCTATCACGCCCGCGTCAAGGATGAACTGGCACCGCTTGTCGATGAAAAAACCCTGGCCTGGCTCGGCAAGGAGACAGGGGCGGTGGGGTCAATGGAGTGACGCGTTTCCCATGCGCTGCCGACGGGCGCTTGCCCGGCAGCAATTAGCGGGGGTCTAGCCGGCTTTCTCCCCGGCCTTTTCGTTCTTGTCGCCGGTTTCTTCCGTTTCTTCTTTTTCAGCGGCGGCTTCCTCGCCGGCTTCGGCTTTCACCCCCGCCGCCTTTTCGGGCCCTTGCCTGGCCGCGGTTTCCACGGCGGCGTCCTCCATCAGTTCCTCGGCGGAAGGAGCGGCGCCTTCCTCGAAGACCTTCTCGGCTTCCAGGGCGGCCTTCCGGGCGGCTTCTCCCTCGGCTATTCTTTCTTCCTCGTCGCTGCTGATGATGGCCTTGCCGGTTTTCGCCTGGAGCTTGGCCTCTTCTTCCGAGCGGGCGACGTTGGCGATGACATTGACCGAAAATTCCGAATGCAGGCCAATGCGGATCTTGTGCAGACCGAGGGCCTTGATCGGTTGCGCCAGTTTCACCTGCTGGCGGCTGATGGTGAATCCGGTTGCCGTTATTTCGCCGGCGATGTCGCGGGTGTTGACCGAGCCGTAAAGCTGGCCCGTGTCGCCGGCCTGGCGGATCAGCAGCACCGTCAGTCCATCTAGCTTGGCACCGATCTTCTCGGCTTCTGATTTGTGTTCCAGGTTGGCGGCTTCCAACTGATGGCGCTGCTCCTCGAAATGGCTGCGATTTTTTTCAGTGGCGCGCAATGCCTTGTTTTGAGGGATCAGGTAATTGCGGGCAAACCCTGGCCTGACGTTGACCACGTCGCCCATCATGCCAAGATTCTCCACGCGTTCCAAAAGGATGACTTCCATCACTTATTCTCCTTGTCGGGGCCGGCAAAACGCCGCTGCAGTCCGACCCATTGTTCGGCCAAGCCAATTCCGGCAACAGCCAAAACCATCCAGCCGGAAAATAACAAAATAAAATAAAAAAACATCAACAAAGCCCTTGGGTAAGGTGCTCGTCCAACCGCCATGTGAACAATGGACAGGCCCAGGAAAAAAAACGGAACAGCCAAAATAACCGCAAGGTTGCGGCCGATATACTCCATTTGCCCAGAGCCAATCAATGCCACGGTGGCGGCGCCGACGATAAGCCAAGACATCCAATGGGGCAGCGCCAGGCAGGAGAAAGAGTCCTTTGGCCTCAAATTCCGTTTGAAGCGGACCAGGATAGCTTGCGCGGCCGCTCCATTGGCCACCGTCAGCATAACCCAGGACGTTCCCACCACGCCGGGGAATAACGGCGTCAGCAAGGCCACCCACTGCTGGCGATCGGCTTCCGGCACCAATGGCGCAACGGCGGTAAAGGCGTCGTTCAGGTGGATAATAACCGCTTTATCAACTCCGATTCCAAAACTCCACAGGCTTGTCGCCGAGGCGACCAGGAATACCGCCGCCGCCAGGACCGCCAGCCAACTCAAAATCCAGCCGGCGGTAAACCACAACCGGGTGCCGCCGGCGCCCTGTTTTTGAATAAAAGCCAATTGGGCGACGAGCCAGGTGGGGAGGACGAAAATCAAACCATAAAAGCCGGCCGCCAACAGGCCGGCCGTCAGTCCGGCGGTGAAGATCCCGCCGGCGCCGGCTACCGTTGCCGCCGTCGGACCCAGTCCCAGCCCGGCCAGCAATAAAGGCAGGGGCGCCAGGTAGACGAGGAACCAACTTCCCGGGGAACCGCCCATAAAGGCCATGGCGGCGAACACGCTCAACACGCCACTGGCCAAGGCAATCAACCAGTCCCTGGACATCTTGTTTCCTCTGTTTGCGTTACCGCTCCCGCGCCACGAAGTCACGCGCGGCCTTCGGCGCTGCTGTTTTCGGGTATTGGTTTATTTGACGATATAAGGGATCAGGGCGAGGTAACGGGCTCGCTTGATCGCCGTCGTCAATTCACGTTGCTTCTTGCCGGAAACCGCGGTGATGCGGCTGGGAACGATCTTGCCGCGTTCGGAAATGTAACGCTGCAAAAGACGCACGTCCTTGTAATCGATTTTCGGCGCCTTATCGTTGGAAAAGGGGCAGGTTTTGGGGCGCCGTAAAAAAGGCCGCCGCCTTTTGCCGCCGCTCTCCGGGGCACCGGATTTTTGCCGTGGAGACCTCATTGGTCATCTCCCTGAACGGTCTTGTTGTCATTGCTGTCGCCATCACCATCGCCATCGCTGCTGTCGCCGCCATTGTAACCTGGGCGTTTATCCCTGAAGGACGCGCTTTGCATCATCAACGAAGGTTCCGTTGCCAGTTCGTCCACCTTCAGGGTGAGATATCGCAATATGTACTCATGCAGGCGCATTTGCCGTTCCATTTCCTCAACGGTGGTGGCTGGCGCCTCGATGTTGAGAAGAATGTAATAACCCTTGCGGTTTTTCTTTATCCTGTAGGCCAGGGTACGCAAGCCCCAGTTTTCCCGGCTGGCGACCTTGCCGCCATTTTCTTCGATCGACTTGCAAAAGTCATCGGCCAGGGCGTCGGCCTGGGATGCCGAGATATCCTGACGCGCGATGAACACGCTTTCGTAAAAAGACATTTGACTAAATCTCCCTTAGGCTTTTCTCAGCCCGCTCCGAGGAAACCGTCGCGGGTATAGCCGGGCCACCCCCAGCAGGAAGAAGAAAGCGCGGAACTATACACGGATGAATCCCGAAGGCAAGGTGATAGAGGCCAGTGGAGGATTCCAGGACCGATCGGCCGCTCCCCGTGCTTGACAGACGGTTCTTTGCCGCTATGACTTTTCAGCCTTTCTTCATGGCGACCCAGGATGGGCTATCAAGAGATGACGCGTGCATTTATTTTTCCGGGCCAGGGGAGCCAGGCCGTCGGCATGGGCAAGGAATTGGCGGCGGTTTTTCCTGCCGCTAGGCAGGTCTTCGATGAAGTGGACGAGTCCTTGAAGCAGAACCTCAGGCGGCTGATGTTCGAAGGCCCGCAAGAGGATCTCATGCTGACAGAAAATGCCCAGCCCGCCATGATGGCGGCGAGCATGGCGGTGATGGCCGTCATCAAAAAGGAAGGTGGGGTCGAGCCCCGCCAAATCTGCCGGTTCGTCGCCGGCCACTCCTTGGGCGAGTACACGGCCTTGACGGCGGCCGGAGCCTTGTCCCTGAGCGACGCCGCGGGACTGCTCAAAACGCGCGGGCGGGCCATGCAAGACGCGGTGCCGGTTGGCGAAGGGGCGATGGCGGCGCTGATCGGTCTCGGCCTTGACGAGGCCCGGGCCGTTGCCCTGGATGCGGCCCAGGGCGATGTTTGCGAAGTCGCCAACGACAACACGCCGGGGCAGGTGGTCCTCAGCGGCGGCCGCGCCGCCATCGAGCGGGCTCTCGAAATCGCCTCCGAGCGTGGCGCCAGGCGATGCGTCTTGCTGCCGGTCAGCGCCCCTTTTCATTGCGCCCTGATGGCGCCGGCGGCCGAGGCCGTGGCCGAGGCCCTGGACGGGATCACGATCTCGGACCCAATGGTGACACTGATCGCCAACGTAACCGCCGGGCCGGTGGAAGATGTCGCCGAAATTCACCGTCTGCTTGTCGAGCAAGTGACTGCCATGGTGCGCTGGCGCGAAAGCGTGCTTTACATGTTGGACAAGGGCGTCGATAGCCTGATCGAGGTCGGCGCCGGCAAGGTGCTGACCGGCCTTGTCAGGCGTATCAACAGCGATCTGACCGGTATTGCCGTGACGGCGCCGGACGAAATCGAGGCATTCTTGAAAACCCTATAATAGAGTCTGTCTCAAGGCGTCTTGATTGTTTTGGCAGGGAAGGATGGGCAAACCATGTCTGATTTGAACGGAAAAACGGCTTTGGTGACGGGCGCTTCGGGCGGCATAGGCGGCGCCATCGCCCGGGCGCTGCATGTCCGCAAGGCGACCGTCGCCCTGTCGGGGACGCGGACCGATGCCCTTCGTGCCCTGGCCGATGATTTGCAAGAGCGCGTCCACGTGATTCCTTGCGATCTGGCCGATCCAGAGGGCGCCGCAACCTTGCTTCGGGATGCCGCCAAGGCGATGGACGGTGTCGATATTCTCATCAACAATGCCGGAATGACTTGCGACAGTCTGGCCATGCGGATGTCGGACGAAGATTGGCGGAAAGTCTTGGACGTCAATCTGACGGCGGCTTTCCGATTGTCCCGCGCCGCCCTCAAGGGGATGGTCAAAAAACGATGGGGGCGGATCGTCGCCATCACTTCCGTCGTCGGGGTGACGGGAAACCCCGGCCAAGCCAATTACGCCGCTTCCAAGGCGGGACTCATCGGCTTGATCAAGTCCGTGGCCCGGGAAGTGGCGGCAAGAGGAATCACCGTCAATTGCGTGGCGCCGGGTTTCATCGCCACGCCGATGACGGAATCGCTCACCGATGATCAGAAAGAAAATCTTCTGAAGATGATTCCCGGCGGCCGTTTCGGTACCGCTGCCGAGGTCGCCGCCGCCGTTGTCTATCTGACCAGCGACGAAGCGGCCTATGTCACCGGCCAGACCATCCATGTCAATGGCGGAATGGCTATGATCTAGCATAACCCCCGGCTTTCTAAGGTCTTTTCCTGAATACTGGTCAAGGCTTATGATCTGTGTTAGGAAACGTGTCCAGTTGCCGTCCAGCATGATTTTTGGGAACAACCGGAACCAAGGGCCGCCAAGTCTGATTGATTAGAGACTGGACGGGCCGCGTGAGATTGCGGCCTCTAATCTTTGCGTAAAATGAATTTTCAATCCGAGGGAAGAAACCATGACTGATGTCGCCGACCGTGTAAAAAAAATCGTCCTGGAGCATCTGGGCGTCGAGGAATCAAAAGTGGTTGAAAATGCCAGTTTTATCGACGACCTGGGCGCGGATAGTTTGGATACGGTCGAACTGGTCATGGCGTTTGAAGAGGAATTCGGCTGTGAGATTCCCGACGAATCCGCCGAAAAGATTCTGACTATCAAGGACGCTATTGATTTTATCGGTTCCCGAGGCGCCTGATTTTGGGCTGATGAAGGGCGGGACCGTGCCGTCGCTGGAGCGTTTTGGCGGTAAAATCGACGCCGGTTCACGGTAATTGCATGAGACGCGTGGTTGTCACCGGTATAGGGCTTGTTACGCCGCTGGGTTGCGGGGCCAAGTTTTCTTGGCGGCACCTGATCAACGCCGAGTCCGGCATCGCCGCCATCCAATCCTTCGATGTCTCCGACATGCCCGCGAAAATCGCCGGACAGGTACCCGAAGGCGATGGCGCCGACGGCAAGTTCAACGCCGGCAACTGGGTCACCCCGAAAGAGCGCCGTCGCATGGATACTTTCATCCTCTATGGCTTGGCGGCGGCAAGCCAAGCGGTCGAGGATGCCGGCTGGACGCCGGGCGACGAGGAATCCCGTTGCCGCACCGGCGTCATCATCGGCGCCGGCATTGGCGGGCTGTCTGAAATATCAAGGAGCGCCGTAACAGTCGAAACCGTCAGCGTCAGGCGCCTAAGCCCGTTTTTTATCCCCGCCAGCCTGATCAATCTGGTTTCCGGGCACGTCTCCATCAAATACGGCTTCAAGGGGCCCAACCACGCGGTGGTCACGGCCTGTTCAAGCGGCGCCCACGCCATCGGCGACGGCGCCCGAATGATCATGCTCGACGACGCTGACGTCATGGTGGCGGGCGGCGCGGAAGCCGCTTGTTGCCGCCTCGGCATCGCCGGTTTCTCCCAGGCCAAGGCCTTGTCGACCAATTTCAACGATAGGCCGGAAAAAGCCTCTCGGCCGTGGGACGTGGACCGGGACGGATTTGTCATGGGTGAGGGCGCCGGGATCGTAGTCCTGGAGGAACTGGAGCATGCCAAAAAGCGCGGCGCCAGCATCCATGCCGAAGTGGTCGGTTACGGCATGTCGGGAGATGCCCATCACATCACCGCGCCGGCCGAGGACGGCGACGGCGCTTATCGTTGCATGCAAGCGGCGCTCAAGCGGGCCAATCTGAATCCGGAAGATATCGACTACATCAACGCCCACGGAACCTCGACTCCCTTGGGCGATAAAATAGAACTGGCGACGGTGAAACGGCTGTTCGGGCCGGCCGCTTATGAGCTTTCCATGTCGTCTACCAAATCCGCCATCGGCCATCTGTTAGGCGCCGCTGGCTCCGTCGAGGCCATCTTCTCGATCCTTGCCATGCGGGACGGGGTAGTGCCGCCGACCCTCAATCTGGACAATCCGTCTCCCGGCTGCGACCTCGACCTGGTTGCCCATCAGGCCAAGGAGCGAAAAGTGCGGGCGGTCCTTACCAATTCCTTTGGATTCGGCGGAACCAACGCCTCCTTGATCTTTCAGCCACCGCCTTGATTATCCGGTCCCTGGCGCGCTTCGCCTGTTTACTCCTCGCTCTCGGCGTTGTCTCGGTCGGCGTTTTCATTTGGGGATATGCTCAATTCGTCAGGCCGGGTCCGCTGCCGGCGGATAGGGCCCTGCTCATTCCCCGCGGCGCCGGGGTCGACGATATCGCCAACGTCCTTACCAGCGCCGGGGTTCTCGCCGATCCCTGGATCTTTCGCTTGGCCGCTAGATTCGGCGGAGCAGGCAAGAAGCTACGCGCCGGAGAATACCTTTTTCCGGCTCAAATCAGTCCCGAGGAAATCGTCAAGCTCCTGCAAGACGGCAAAACCGTGGTCCGCCGCCTGACCATCGCCGAAGGGCTGACGGTCGGGCAGGTCGTGGCCCTGCTTGACGCCATCAAGGAACTGAAGGGCTTGACCGGGCCGCCGCCCGCCGAAGGGACGTTGCTGCCCGAGACTTACCATTTTTCCCACGGCGACCGCCGGGACGCCGTCATCGCCCGCATGGCCAGGGCCCTGGACGAGATCCTCGGCCGGTTGTGGGCCGGCCGGGCGCCGGGGCTGGCCTTAAAGAGCCCCGGCGAGGCGCTGATTTTGGCTTCCATCGTCGAAAAGGAAACAGCCAAGAAAGAAGAACGCGGGCGCGTCGCCGCCGTCTTCCTCAACCGTTTGCGCCTGGGTATGCGGTTGCAATCGGACCCAACGGTAGCTTATGGACTGGCGCTTGCCGGGGGGCGGTTGAAACGGCCCTTGAACCACGCCGATCTAAGGACGCCAACAGCCTATAATACTTATATGATCGATGGCCTGCCGCCGGCTGCCATCTGCAATCCTGGCCGCGCCGCCATCGAGGCGGTGCTCAATCCGGCGCCGAGCGACGAGCTATACTTCGTCGCCGACGGCGCCGGCGGCCACGCTTTCGCCCGCACCCTGTCTGACCACAACCGCAACATCGCCAAATTGCGCGACATCCGTCGCCGCCAACGCATACCGGCACGATAGGGTGTTTGCCGTTTGTGCGCCCGAAAGCCGGCCGCCGGCGGAGTTTCCATCACTTCCGGGTAGAGCCGAGAACGAAAGTTTGCGATAACGGTGCAAGAAGACCAATTACAATGGTGGTAAAATTTAGGTATTATTAGGAATGAATTTGAATGTTACTTGGGAGATATCGGCTACTCTTCAGGGAGCCCATGGGGTTGAGCCTTGCTCTTTTTTTTGCCGCCGGCGGCGGCGGAGTTTTCGCAACTTAGGTTTCTTTTTTTCCGCTTTTACCGCTTAGAATGGGGCGCCATGCAAAAAGTCGAGCGCGATTAGATATCCACGCCTCGGTTTGAGCGTGGGCCCTAGCCGCTGATTTTAAATGGTGGAGCCGAGGGGGATCGAACCCCTGACCTCGACATTGCGAACGTCGCGCTCTCCCAACTGAGCTACGGCCCCTTGCCGGTGAACCGGCGGATAATGTCGGCATGCCCGCCGCCCTGTCAAGGACCGGACGCCTGGACGCCGCCGATTAAGAGTTGCACTTGCCAGTACTGGGCGCGGGCGCTAGTTTCTGGGCTCGGTCCCATCCAACCGTTTCCGGAAAAGCCGATGCAATCGATGTTGCTGCTGATCTATGCCGTTCTCGATCTGTTTATCTTTTTTCTGATCTTCGCGGTGGTGATGAGTTGGTTGGTTACTTTCAACGTCATCAACATCCATAACCGTTTCGTCCGCCTGATCCATGATTTCCTGCACCGGATCACCGAGCCGGCTCTGCGGCCCATCCGCCGCTTGATGCGCCGTTGGCTGCCCGATATGGGCGGCATCGACCTGTCGCCGGTGGTGCTGCTCCTTATCGTTTGGTTCTTCCAAAATCTTCTCCGCGAATATGGTGGAATCTGACCCCACTTTCTGGTCACGGGCGGCGGGCTTAAAGTCGCGGTCATCCTGAGACCGAAAGCATCCGCCAACCGTATCGGCGGTGTTGCCGCGCTTGGCGATGGAAAAGCCCGGCTCAAAGTATCGGTGAGCGCGCCGGCCGAGGGCGGAAAGGCCAACGCCGCCTTGATCAGGCTGCTGGCCAAAACCTGGCGCCTGCCGAAAACCGCGTTCACGATCACGGCCGGACCCAAAAGCCGCCGCAAAACGCTTTTCATCGAAGGCGAGAGGGAAGTCTTTCTCGAAAAAGTCAAGCGCTGGCTCGAAAAGTATCCGCGGGCGGCACCGTGGTTTTAGCAAATTTCCTATTGCCGGCGGCTTGCCGCTGGCTTACCAAGACACCCCCTTCGGCGGTAATAGGATGAAAAAACAGTGACCAAAGCAAAAATCATTGATGGCAAGGCTTTTGCCGCCAGTTTGCGGCAAAAAGTAGGCCAAGGTGTGCAAGAAATCCAAGCCCGGCACAGTTTGACGCCGGGCTTAGCCGTGGTGCTCATTGGCGAGGATCCGGCCAGTCAGGTCTATGTCCGCAACAAATGCAAACAGACCCTGGAAGCGGGCATGCAATCCTTTGAACACCGCCTGTCCCCCGAAACCAGCGGCGAGGAGCTTCTCGGACTCGTTCGTTCCCTTAACGAAGATGATGCGGTTCACGGAATCCTGGTCCAGCTCCCCTTGCCCGAGCATATCGATCCCGGCCCCGTGCTCAACGCGATCGATCCCGACAAGGATGTGGACGGGTTCCATCTTCTCAACGCCGGCCGTCTGGCCACCGGCAACGGCGCCGCCATGGTCCCTTGCACGCCCTTGGGCTGCCTGATGCTGGTCAAGGACCGTCTGGGTGATCTCTCGGGACAAAGAGCGTTGGTCCTGGGGCGCTCCAACATCGTCGGCAAGCCCATGGCGGCCTTGCTGCTGGGCGAGCACTGCACGGTCACCATCGCCCATTCCAGGACCCGGGACCTGGCCCGGGAATGCGCCCGCGCCGACATTCTCGTCGCCGCCGTTGGTCGGCCCCTCTTTGTCAAGGGCGATTGGATCAAGCCGGGCGCCACGGTCATCGACGTCGGCATCAACCGCGTCGAGGCGCCGGACCGGGGCGCCGGCGCGACCCGCCTGGTTGGCGATGTGGATTTTCAAAAAGCGGCAGCGGTCGCCGGCGCCATCACCCCGGTTCCCGGCGGTGTCGGCCCGATGACCATTGCCTGCTTGTTGCGCAACACCCTTGTCGCCGCCTGCCACAGCAAAGGCCTCGAAGTGCCGGACCTGTGAGCCCGCCGCCGGGAGATGCGATGATAGAAGCGCGTCAATGACCGATCTCAGCTTGATCCGCAACTTTTCGATTATCGCCCATATTGACCATGGCAAGTCGACCCTGGCCGATCGGCTGATTCAGTTTTGCGATGCTCTCTCGGAGCGGGAAATGAAAGAGCAGGTGCTCGACACCATGGATATCGAGCGCGAGCGCGGCATCACCATCAAGGCGCAGACCGTGCGGCTCGGCTACCGGGCGAAGAATGGCGAGACCTATCAATTGAACCTTATCGACACGCCGGGCCATGTGGATTTCACATACGAGGTCAGCCGTTCGCTGGCGGCTTGCGAAGGGTCGCTGCTGCTCATCGACGCATCGCAAGGGGTCGAGGCGCAGACCCTGGCCAACGCATATCTGGCCATCGGCGGCAATCACGAAATCATCATCCTTCTCAACAAGGTTGACCTGCCGTCGGCGGAGCCGGAGCGCATCAAGCTGCAGATCGAGGATGTGCTAGGCCTTGATTCTTCGCGGGCCATCGCCATCTCGGCGAAGACCGGAGCCGGGGTGCCCGACGTTCTCGAAGCTCTGATCGAACGCTTGCCGCCGCCGCGTGGTGAGGCGCTGGCGTCGCTGAAGGCGTTGCTGATCGATTCCTGGTACGACCCCTATCTCGGCGTCATGATCCTGCTCAGGGTGCGCGACGGGTTTTTGCGCAAGGGCATGAAGATCCGCATGATGTCGACGGGGGCGGTGCAGCAGGTCGAGCAGGTCGGCGTGTTCACGCCCAAGCCGACCCAGGTCGGCGAACTGGGTCCTGGCGAAATCGGCTACATCACGGCGGCCATCAAGACCGTCGCAGATACCCATGTGGGCGACACCATCACCGAGAATAAACGCCCGGCGCAAGAGCCCTTGCCCGGATTCAATCCCTCGCTGCCGGTCGTTTTCTGTTCCATCTTTCCGACCGACAGCAACGATTTCAAGGATCTGCGCGACTCCCTTGCCAAACTCAGGCTCAACGACGCCAGCCTGGTCTTCGAGCCGGAAACCTCGACGGCCCTGGGATTCGGTTTCCGCTGCGGTTTTTTGGGGCTCCTGCACCTGGAAATTATCCAGGAACGTCTGACCCGCGAGTTCGACCTGGACCTGATCGCGACGGCGCCCTCCGTCGCCTACCGCGTCCATCTTGGCGACGGCGGCGAGTTCAGCTTGCGTAATCCGGCCGACATGCCGGCGCTCGAAAAAGTTACCGCCATCGACGAGCCGTGGATCAAGGCGACCATCGTGGTCCCCGATGAATACCTGGGCTCCGTTCTGACGCTGTGCACCGAACGGCGCGGCGAACAAGTCGAGCTGACTTTCGCCGGTAGCCGCGCCCTGGCCGTCTACCGGTTGCCCCTGAACGAGGTGGTATTCGATTTCTATGACCGCTTGAAATCAATCTCCAGGGGTTATGCCAGCCTTGATTACGAGATGGACGGTTACCGGCAGGCGGATCTGGCCAAGGTCTCGATCCTCGTCAACAGCGAGCCGGTGGATGCCTTGGCCTTCATCTGCCACCGCACCCAGGCGGAAGCCCGGGGCCGCGTCGTTTGCGAGCGTTTGAAGGAGATGATCCCGCGGCAATTGTTCAAGATCCCCATCCAGGCCGCCATCGGCGGCAAGGTGATCGCTCGCGAAACCATCGGCGCGATGCGCAAGGACGTTACCGCCAAATGCTATGGCGGCGACGTAACCCGCAAACGCAAGCTGCTCGAAAAACAGAAAAAAGGCAAAAAGAAGATGCGCCAGTTCGGCAATGTGGACATCCCGCAATCGGCTTTCATTGCGGTATTGAAAATGGATGATAATTAGAAGACTGTCCGCGAAAGCGGTTTCCCGCTGTACTGTATTCACCCCCGTTCTTGGCTTGCTCTTCCTTCGAGACGCCGCCATCCCGGCGCTTCGGGTGGAAGAGCCAAGCTAGGGCGGCACCGGGTAGGCCAAGAATCATCCAGGCGGGCAAGGACAGCACCGTCACCGACACCGGGTCCCACAAAAAAGGCGCCAGGTCTCTTTCGATGATGATCCTAGAAACAATGAGAGTGTCCGGCCAGAACGTATACCAGGTGTCATAGGCCGAAAGAACGGGGCTTCTTGTCCCGCCTATGCCATGGGCGGCGATTTCCGCGGCGCCGACAAGGAAAGCGGCGGCAAGCAGACCATAGCCGAGATAGAAAAGAACGCGCATGGCCGCATCATAATCCCGCCCGCCGGCAAAGGCGCCCGCTTTCTGCACTCTGCCTGTCGTCCGTGCCAGCGGTTGTAAAACCATTGCCGACGTGATGGCTGTCCGTTACCTTTCGCCGGTTGCGAGGAGGGGTGGCCGAGTGGCTGAAGGCGCGCGCTTGGAAAGCGCGTATACGTTAACCGCGTATCGGGGGTTCGAATCCCCCTCCCTCCGCCAAACCCATTGAAGGGTAATTTTTCCGTTGCCGCCGCCATGACGACCTTGCTTTACAGCCATCCTGATTGCGCCCTGCACGATCCCGGCGCTGGCCATCCGGAATGCCCGGATCGTATGCGCGCCGTTTTGGCCGCCTTGGAGAGCCAAGAGTTCGCTCGCCTCGAGCGCCGTCAGGCGCCGAAGATCGGCATTGCTGAAATCGAACGGGTGCATCACCACCCTTACATTGAGGATGTCTTCGCCAAAATGCCTTTATCCGGGCAGCGGCATCTCGACCCCGATACCGCCCTCTCGCCGGCCTCGGGTGAAGCGGCGCTCGCCGCCGCCGGCGCGGTTACGGCCGCCGTCGACGCCGTCATTGGCGGCGAGGCCGATAATGCCTTTTGCGCCGTGCGCCCGCCCGGACACCATGCCGAAGTCGACCGTGCCATGGGTTTTTGCCTATTCAACAACGTCGCCATCGCGGCCCGGTACGGGCAAGCGGTTGGCGGGCTGCAACGGGTGGCGGTGGTTGATTTCGACGTCCATCATGGCAACGGTACCCAGGCTGCTTTCGAAGGCGATGGCGGCCTCTTTTACGCCTCCAGCCACCAATCGCCTTGTTTCCCCGGCACCGGTGACAAGAGCGACCGGGGCTGCGTTGGCAATATGGTCCATGTTCAACTCGCCCCGGGCGCCGGCTCGGCCGAATTCCGCAAGGGCTATGAAGAGCGCATTTTCCCGGCCCTGAGGAATTTTTCGCCTGAACTGCTGCTGATTTCTGCGGGCTTCGATGCCCATGCCGACGACCCCCTGGCGCTGGTCAGGCTGGTGACCGAGGACTACGCTTGGGTGGTCCAGAATCTTCTCCATATCGCCGCCCAATGCTGCCGGGGAAGGGTGGTGGCGACCTTGGAAGGCGGTTATGACATGGCGGCGCTTGCCGCCGGCGTGACGGCCCTTGCGCGAGCATTTATGGATGCCTGATTTGCCGGTTGCTCTGGCTCTTCCCGGCGCTTAATCTATTGCCGTACCCGTCGCCCGACAGGGCCCGCCCCGCCCGGAGAAACAATCATGGCAAAAAAAATCGTTCCGGCGGACATTGCGAAAATGAGCTTCGAAGAGGCGCTCTCGGAGCTGGAAGACATTGTCCGCCGGCTCGAAGGGGGCAAGGATGACTTGGAGGAATCAATCAAGGCTTACCTCCGCGGCGCCGATCTCAAGAACCACTGCGAGGCCAAGTTGCAAGAGGCCAACGCAAGGGTAGAGAAAATCGTGCTTGGCCCCGAAAACTCCGTTGCCACCAAACCCTTGGCCATGGATTAATGTTCGAACAGCTTTCGCTTCTTTGCCGGATGTCATAACGGCTTCGCCAAACACCGGATTAGATGGGTGCTGGCGCCGCCCGCGCATGAAAGGCTCTGCATTCACGGCGTCGCGTTTTGGCGGCAGAGGAGGAACTCTTTAAAATGATCCGGATGAATTTTCATCCCCGCGAGGCCGCCAAATGAGCGATTTCAGAGAGGCTCTTGCCGAAAATGCCAAGGCGGTGACGCAAACTCTCGACCGTTTTCTTTTTGTCGATGACGAAATCCCCGAGAAGCGTTTGACCGAGGCCATGCGCTACGTCGTCCTTGCCGGCGGCAAGCGGGTCCGCCCGTTTCTGGTGACCGCCAGCTCCGGCTTGTTCAACGTCTCCGAGTCCTCGGCCTTGAGGACGGCGGCGGCGGTGGAAATGGTCCATTGCTATTCCCTGGTCCACGACGACTTGCCGGCCATGGACAACGATGACCTGCGTCGCGGCCAGCCCACTTGCCATATCAAATACGACGAGGCGACGGCGATACTGGCGGGCGATGCCCTGTTGACAAAAGCTTTTGAAATCCTCGCCAGCCCGGCGACTCACTCCGATCCGAAAGTCTGCTGCGAACTGATCGCCGAACTGGCCAAGGCGATCGGCGAAGAAGGCATGGTCGGCGGCCAGATGCTCGACTTGCTGTCCAAACAATGGACCCTCGGCAAACCCGAGGTAACGCGGTTGCAACGGATGAAAACAGGGGAACTGATCGCCGTTTCCTGTGAGGCGGGGGCTATTTTGGGTAAGGCGCCCGAGACCGTCCGCCTTGCGCTTCGCGCCTATGCCCACGACTTGGGCCTGGCCTTTCAGATCGCCGATGACCTTCTCGACGTGGAAGGCAACGAGGCCGATGTCGGCAAGAAAACGGGCAAGGACGAAGCTGCCGGCAAGGCGACTTTTATCTCCATTCTAGGTGTTGAAAATGCCCGAAAACAAGCCGGTATGCTTGCAGGGCAGGCAGCTCAACATCTTGATATATTTGATGAAAAAGCCGATTCATTGAGAAAGCTGGCACAATTTGTTGTGGAACGCCGGTCCTGACATGCTAAAACCTGTTCCTTGTATTTTAAGGAAATGGAATTGACTGATAAGGCAAAGGCATCGATTCTCGACAAAGTCGACGAACCCATCGACATCCGTGAATTTTCGTTGCAAGAACTGTCGCAACTGACAGATGAGTTGCGCCAGGAAATGGTGCAGGTTGTTTCTTTTACCGGCGGTCATCTGGGGGCTTCCCTGGGCGTCGTCGAGTTGACCGTCGCCCTTCACCATGTGTTTAACACTCCCGACGACCGTTTGATCTGGGATGTGGGTCATCAAGCTTATCCCCATAAGATTCTGACCGGCCGGCGGCAACGGATGGGCACCCTGCGCCAGGCCGGGGGCCTTTCCGGCTTCACCAAACGTTCCGAAAGCGCCTACGATCCTTTTGGCGCCGGCCACAGTTCCACTTCCATCTCGGCCGCCCTTGGCATGGCGGTGGGGCGCGATCTGGATGGCCGGGACAACCATGTCATCGCCGTTATCGGTGATGGCTCGATGAGCGCCGGCATGGCCTTCGAGGCCATGAACAACGCTGGTCCCATGGACGCCAGGCTGATCGTCATTCTCAATGACAACGATATGTCCATCGCCCCGCCGGTGGGTGCCTTGAGCGCCTATCTTTCACGGCTGATTTCATCCAAGTCCTATCGCTCCATCCGTCATTTCGCCAAGGAAATGTCAAAAAAATTTCCCCGTGGACTGGAGGAAGCGGCGCGCAAGGCGGAGGAGTACGCCCGTGGCATGGTTACCGGTGGCACGATGTTCGAGGAAATGGGTTTCTTTTATGTCGGTCCCATCGACGGCCATAACCTCCATCACCTGCTGCCGGTATTGAAGAATATCCGCGACGATAAAGAGCCGGGACCGATCTTGGTGCACGTGGTGACCCAAAAAGGTCATGGCTACACGCCGGCCGAGGAGGCCGAGGACAAATTTCACGGAGTCGGCAAATTCGATCTGGTCACCGGCGAGATGGCTAAGTCCGAAAGCACCACTCCGACCTATACCAAGGTTTTCGCCAAGGCTTTATTGCGGGAAGCCGATGACGATGAGCGCATCATCGCGGTGACCGCCGCCATGCCGGCGGGAACGGGGCTTGATATGTTCGCCGAGAAGTATCCGGACCGCTTCTTCGACGTCGGCATCGCCGAGCAGCATGCGGTGACGTTCTCCGCCGGTTTGGCTTGCGAGGGGTTCAAGCCTTTTGTCGCCATCTATTCCACTTTTTTGCAGCGCGGATACGATCAGGTGGTCCATGACGTGGTTTTGCAAAACCTGCCCGTTCGTTTCATTCTTGACCGCGCCGGCCTGGTCGGTGACGACGGCGCCACCCATGCCGGCGTTTACGATCTGGTCTATCTTTGTTGCTTGCCGGGAATCGTCGTCATGGCGCCGTCGGACGAAAGGGAACTGTTGCACATGATGGCGACGGCGGCCGCCTTTGATGACGGGCCCATCGCGATCCGCTATCCGCGCGCCGAATGTGTAGGCCTGGAAATGCCGGCCCGTGGCGAGGTTTTGCAAATCGGCAAGGGCCGGGTCATCCGCGAGGGGACGGCGGTTGCCGTCCTCAGCCTTGGCGGGCGTCTCCAGGAAGCGCTGAAAGCGGCCGACGAACTGACCGCCAAGGGTTTATCGACGACCGTCGCCGACGCCCGTTTCGCCAAGCCCTTCGATGAAGAGCTGGTTCGCCGCTTGGCTCGCGAGCACGAGGTCTTGATCACTATCGAGGAAGGGGCCGCCGGCGGCTTCTCGGCTCATGTGGCGCGGTTCCTCGCCATCGAGGGGCTTCTCGACAACGGTTTGAAGTTTCGGCTGATGACTTTGCCCGATCGCGTCATCCATCACGACAAGCCAGCGGCTCAATATACCGCCGCCGGCCTGACTACGCCGCATATCGTGGCGCTGGCGCTGGCGGCGCACGGCCGCGTGGACGAAGCCGCCACGCCGGCGCTGGCGTGAGCGTGCCGATTTTACCTGTCCATAAGAACCTATCCGCCGACAAAGCAAGCAAGATTCGCCTCGACCAACTGCTCGTCGAGCGCGGCCTGGCAGAAAACAGGACCAGGGCGCGGGCCCTGGCCATGGCCGGGCTGGTGTTTGGCGGCGGCAAACGGCTCGACAAGCCGGGGCAATGCATCGCTGCGGATACCCCGCTGGAGATCAAGGGCTGGAACCATCCCTGGGTATCGCGCGGCGGCATCAAGCTGGCCCATGGGCTGGAACATTTTTCCATCTTTCCCCAAGGTTCGGTCTGCCTGGACGTAGGGGCTTCCACCGGCGGCTTCACCGATGTTTTGCTGAGCCAAGGGGCGGCCAGGGTCTATGCTGTCGATGTGGGCCGCGGGCAGCTGGCCTGGAAATTACGGCAAGACAGTCGCGTTGTCCTTCTTGAGAAGACCAACGCCCGCAACCTCAACCGCGAGCAGGTGCCGGAGCCCATCGATCTGCTTGTCTGCGACGCCAGCTTCATCGGTCTTGAGACGGTGCTGCCGGCGCCGCTGGCCCTCGTCCGTCCGGGAGGCCGGCTGATCGCCCTCGTCAAGCCGCAGTTCGAGGCCGGCAAGGGAAAAGTCGGAAAAGGTGGCGTGGTCCGCGATCCGGATCTCCACCGGCAGGTGATCGAACGCATCCGGGCTTGGCTCGAGGGCAAAGCTGGATGGTCGGTTCTGGGGGTCGCCGAAAGCCCCATAAAAGGGCCCAAGGGGAATAGGGAATTCCTGATCGCGGCTCGCCACGAGCCGTATTAGAACGGGCAGCTAGTGCAAATCCCGAGCCGATGGGCTTATCGGCGACGACGCATTTGCATTTAAAACAAATAGCGAGAGCATTTCAGGTGAAAGTAGGTGAACCGGAAATGCTCTAGGGTGTGTACTTATAAACTGAGGGTCTGCTTACTGCCGCAAAGCGGACCTTTGCAGGCCTCGACTCGGACATTCGCTGGATTACGGGGTTCGTAAGGTGGGTGTATGGAGAAGAGTTGTTTTCCGCAAACGATCAACAGGGCAACCCCGGACGATATTAATCCCTTTGGGATTTTGTCGCTTAAACACCCCAAGTCGATGGGATAGGGACGGGCCAGTGCGTTTGCCATGGGGAGGGGATTTACTAGTGTTCGCTCATCACGGGAAACCGTACTTCGCAACGCCTAAATTAAAAAAGCAGGGAGACTTAATGATAAATCGATTGCCAACCGTAGCGTTGATCGTCGGAGTCCTTGCGGCCGGTGGGGCCCAGGCAGCTTGCGCCAAGGGTGATCATCGCCGACATGAACTGGCCCTTGGCCTCGCTCGCGCTCTGTGCACGGATCCAGAAATTCTTCTCATGGACGAGCCTTTCTCTTCCCTCGACCGATTGATTCGTTCCGGCATGCAGGACCTTCTGGTCGAACTGCATGACAAGCTGCACAAGACGATTGTCTTCATCACCCACGACCTAGACGAGGCCCTGCACCTCGGCCACCAGATCGCCATTCTCAAGGATGGCGTGCTCTCACAGGTGGGCCGTCCGGAAGAGATCTTGCACAACCCGGCCGACGGGAGGCCTTCGTACGCGACGTCAACCGGGTGCAGGGGCGGCAAGCTATCGTCTAATTACCGGGAGTCATTTATGAGTACATGACCTAGTTACGCCGTTGTCTTTCGCGGCATGACTTCGCGGTGGATGCGCTGGCCCAATTCCTGCCGCGCTTTCGCCAAATCATAAGCCATTTGCAGGCGCATCCAGAATTCCTCGCTGGTGCTGAAATAGCGGGCCAGGCGAAAAGCGCTTTCGGCGTCAACGGGGCGGGCGCCGCTGATGATCTCGCCGATGCTGCTGGCGGGTAGGCCGATGTCGCCGGCGACCTGGCTCTGGCTGAGATGCAGGGGCTTTAGGTATTCCTCCTCGAGCACGTGGCCGGGGTGGGCGGTGGCCACATCCACGGCGGCCGCTTCGCCGGCGGCGGTGGCATCATCGGATAGGTAAGGGAGTTCTTGCGGCCGAGGCGGGGGAATATCCTGGATTTCCGTCGTCAATCCGGCATCCTTCCAGGCCTTTATGCCGCCCTCCAGGTTGATTGCCGGCGGTTCATATCCGGCCTTCAGCAACTGCTTGATGGCGGCCGCCGAGCGTTTGCCGACGGCGCAATGGATGACCAGCTTCTTGCCGGAAATTCGCGGAAACAGATCGGGATCAAAAACCGACAACGGGACCAGCATCGAACCGGGAATGTGCTCTTGCTCGTATTCGGAGGTTTCGCGGACGTCAACAAGCATCGCCATGCCTTTATCAAGCCAGCTTTTGACCGTCAGGGCCTCGGCTTCGACGATGCCCTGACTCGCGTTTTCTTTTTTGGCCATGGCTCCGGTTCTTGAGAATGGTGCAGGTGAATGGCTGAAACTTAAACTATCAATTTTATATGTCAAATAAAAAATTACACACTATTAATATGTTTAATAACAGGTGTCCCCAGTCCTTCAGGGCCGCTGGCGGGACCAATAGTCAGTCGGAACACTGGCCTTTGTGACGTAGCAAGTGGTCGGCAAGGGTGCAGGCCATCATCGCCTCGCCAACGGGGACGGCGCGGATGCCGACACAAGGGTCATGGCGGCCTTTTGTGGATATCTCGGCTTCTTCTCCCTGGGTGCTGATGGTCATCTGCGGCTGGGCGATGGAACTGGTCGGTTTGACGGCGAAACGGACGACCAGTTCCTGGCCGCTGGAAATACCGCCGAGTACGCCACCGGCGTTGTTGGAAAGGAATAGCGCCGACCCATTCCCGTCGATTCGTATTTCATCGGCGTTTTCCGGGCCCGTCAATTCCGCCGCCCGGAACCCGGCGCCGATTTCCACTCCCTTGGCGGCGGGGATATTCATCAGGGCCTTGGCGAGGTCGCCGTCGAGCCTGTCGAAAACCGGCGCACCCAAACCCGCCGCAACGCCGGTCGCCCGCAATTCGATCACCGCCCCCGTCGAGGAACCTTTCTTGCGCAGACGGTTGAGTAAAATTTCCCAGTCCTTGGCGGCGTGGGCGTCGGGGCACCAGAAGGGATTGTTGTCGATCTCATCCCAGTCCCACCGTTCGCGTTCGATCCGCCGCGCTCCCATCTGGACCATGGCGCCGCGAATCTCGACCCCACGACCCAGGACCTTGCGGGCGATGGCGCCGGCGGCGACGCGAGTGGCGGTCTCGCGGGCGCTGGCGCGGCCGCCGCCGCGGTGGTCGCGGACGCCGTATTTATGGAAATAGGTGTAATCGGCGTGGCCGGGGCGGAACAGATCCTTGATGTCGTCGTAATCCTGCGAGCGGGCGTCCTCGTTGGCTATGAGGAGAGCGACGGGGGCGCCGGTGGTCTTGTTTTCGAAAACGCCGGATAGGATCCGTACCAGATCGGGTTCGCGCCGCTGGGAGGTATGCCTGGACTGTCCGGGCCGGCGGCGGTCCAAATAGGCCTGAATGTCTTCCTCGGTAAGCGGAATTCTCGGCGGTATGCCGTCGACGACGCAACCGATGGCGGGACCGTGGCTTTCGCCAAACGAGGTGACGCGAAAAAGGGTTCCGAAGGTATTGCCGGACACGCTTTTAAACCGTGGAAATATCGGGCGCGTCTACCGCTTTCATGCCGACGACATGATAGCCGCAGTCGACGTAGTGGGTCTCGCCGGTGACCCCGGACGAAAGATCGCTCAACAGATAAACTCCGGCGCCGCCGATGTCGTCCATGGAAACGTTGCGGCGAAGTGGCGCGTTAAGCTCGTTCCATTTGAGGATGTAACGGAAATCGCCGATGCCCGAGGAGGCCAAGGTCTTCATGGGCCCGGCGGAGAGGGCATTGACCCGAATTTTGCGCGCGCCCAGATCCTCGGCCAGATAGCGCACGCTGGCTTCCAACGCCGCCTTGGCGACACCCATGACGTTGTAGTGAGGCGTCACCTTCTGCGAGCCGCCGTAAGTTAGCGTGACCATGCTGCCGCCGTCCGGCATCAAGGGGGCGGCGCGTTGGCTAAGGGCGGTGAAGGAATAGCAGCTGATGTTCATGGTCTTGAGGAAATTGGCCGGCGTGGTATCGATGTACTTGCCTTTCAACTCCTCCTTGTCCGAAAAAGCGATGGCGTGGACCAGGAAGTCCAGTTTTCCCCAGCTGGCCGCAATGGTTTCGAAAACGGCGTCGATGCTTGACGCGTCGGTGACGTTGCAATGGAGCACGATGTCGGAGGCAAGCTGTTCGGCCAGCGGGGCGACGCGTCTCTCGAGCGAACCGCCCTGGTGGGTGAAAGCCAGTTGGGCGCCCTGGGCGTGGACAGCCTTGGCAATCCCCCAGGCAATGGAGCGTTCGTTGGCGACGCCCGTGATCAAACCCTTTTTGCCAGCCAACAGCGGTCCAGGAGGTGTCATGGATGTGTTATTCAATGGGCCACGCCAAAACTTTTTTTGATAGGTTGGCGTCATACTACACAAAAATCCATGATCGCAAAAGCCTAGGAAAAATCCATTCGGATAGGCTCTCGACCTGATATCTCCTCTTTCACCGTTTGACGGCGGGGCCGCCGCCGGCCAGCGCCAACGTCAGCGGACGATCTTCCAGGTGCCGTCGGGTTGCCGGCAAGCGCGGCCGAAAGCCTTTTCCATGCGTCCGCCGACGTTAATGGTGGTCTCATATTCACGGCAATTCTGCCCGTTGGTCGTTTGGTAAGTGCGGGTCGGCGTGTAAGTTCCCGAATTGCCGCTGTCGGGATTGTTCCAGGTCGAAGTCTGGCCCGCTTTATTGTATTCCAAACTGTTCTGGGCGGTTTGCCCGGCGTGCAGGCGGTCGGCCTTGTCCAGGGACTTGCCGATTTCACTGCCTGCCCAGGCCCCGGCCAGGGCGCCGATGGCCACCGCTGCGAGCCTGCCGTCACCTCTGCCGACCCGCGAGCCGGCAAGGGCGCCGACACCGGCGCCAAGCAGGGTGCCCATGGATTGCTTCGGTCTGTCTTGAGTGTTGTCGCAAGCAGCAAAGAAAAGAATAGCCATAAGTGTCAATGTGATACGTTTGCTGTTCATGATCTGCCGGCCTCCGGCCAATGATTTCTTGACAAATGGGAGTGACGAACCTTCCTTGGACTCACGGCCCGTGGCTGCAAGATGATTTCAAGGCTGTTGCATAATATTATAACCCATTATACCGCAAAGACGACATGACCGCCACCACGAGCAAGGACCCGATCGCATTATTTCGAGACTGGCTGATCGACGCCGAAGAATCCGAACCCAACGATCCCAACGCTATGACGCTGGCCACCGCGACGCCGGCGGGGGCGCCGTCGGCGCGCATGGTTCTGCTGGCGGGCGTGGACGAGCGCGGCTTCGTTTTCTACACCAATCTGGCGAGCCAGAAAGTGGCCGAACTGAACGCCAATTCAAGGGCGGCATTGTGCTTCCACTGGAAGACCCTGCGCCGTCAGGTCCGCGTTGAAGGGATGGTGGAACCGGTTGATGAAGCGGAAGCCGACGCCTATTTCGCCAGCCGCCCCCGGATGAGCCGGATCGGGGCTTGGGCATCCCGGCAGTCGCAACCCTTGGCGGGCCGGTTCGAGTTGGAGAAACGGGTTGCCGAATTTACCGCCCGCTTTCCCGCCGGCCCCGTGCCTCGTCCTGATTTCTGGTCGGGGTTCCGGTTACGGCCCGAGCAGATCGAATTCTGGCGGGACCGGCCGTTTCGTTTGCACGAGCGGGTGGTTTATCATCGCCATGAAGGCGATTGGCTGATTGAATATTTGTATCCTTGATGTCTGACGCAACGGCACCTGCGGAAACCAAACCTCCCCTGTCGGAGGAGGCAAGCGGGCGGTTGATGACGCTTGCCACCTTCGCCTCGGTCTCGGTGGCCTTGGTCCTCATCGTGTGCAAGTTCGGCGCCTGGCTGGCCACCGATTCCCTCAGCTTGCTGTCGACACTTATCGATTCCTTTCTCGACGCCGGGGCGTCGGTGATCAATCTGCTGGCGGTTCGCCGTGCCTTGCAACCGGCCGACCGGCACCATCGGTTCGGCCACGGCAAGGCCGAGCCCCTGGCCGGGCTGGCGCAGGCCGCCTTCATTTTCGGTTCGGCGGCTTTTCTGCTGATTGAGGTGTGGGAGCGGATTTTCCATCCCAGGGACATTGAAAATACCACCATTGGCTACGCAGTGATGGCCTTTGCCATCCTCCTCACCCTGGTCTTGGTGCTGTTCCAGAAACATGTGGTGCGGCGGACGGGCTCGGTCGCCATCAGCGCCGATTCCCTGCACTACCAGACCGACATCATGATCAACGGCAGCGTTATTATTTGCCTTTTTCTGACCGCCAATCTGGGTTGGAGGTATGCCGACCCGGTGTTCGCCACCGCCATTGCTGTCTATATCCTGTGGGGTGCTTGGCGGATCGGCTATGGGGCTTTTCTTTTGATCCTGGACCGCGAACTGCCCGACAAAGAGCGTCGGCGCATCAAGGAAATCGTCTTGTCCAATCCCGGTGTCCACGGCCTGCATGACATGCGCACCCGTACGTCGGGGCAGAACATGTTCATTCAACTGCATGTGGAAATGGACGGGTGGTTAACTCTTTACGAGGCCCATGAGATTGCCGAGGACGTGATACTGGCGGTCGAGCGGGCCTTTCCCAGGGCCGAGGTTTTTGTCCACGAGGATCCGGAAGGCGTCGCCGAAAGACGGACCATCTTCAAATGATCCCAGCGCCGTGGCCGTTTAACCGGGAGCTCTGTTGACGGTGATCGCCGAGGACCAAAGCGAGGTCATGGAGTTCCTGTCCGCCACCGGCGTTTTCGGCGGCGGCGGCGTGACGCGCATCGAGACCCATATTTCTGTTATTTTCCTGACCACCAAAAAGGCCTTTAAACTCAAGCGCGCGGTCAAGCTGCCTTTTTTGGACTTTTCCACCGCCTGCCGCCGCCGCGCCGCCTGCGAGGCCGAGGTCGCCATCAACCGGCGCACGGCGCCTGGCCGACCTGATTGTCGTCGGACGGCCGACGCTGGAATCGAAATCTTCCGTCACCATGACCCTGAACGCGGCGCTTTTCGAAACCGGCCGCCGGGTCCTGGTGGCGCCGCTGCTGGCGCCTACTTCCCTGGGCCGAAATATCGCCATTGCCTGGAACGGCAGCGCCGAGGCCTCTCGCGCCGTCGCCAACGCCATCCCCTTTCTGAGCCGTTCCGAGGCGGTGATTATCTTGGCCGCCGAAACCGACAAAACCCCCCATTCGACTGCCGGCGAACTGGCCACTTATCTGGCTTGGCACAGCATTGCCGCCGAGATCGGGGACTTTTCTCCCGAGCGCCCCTCGGTGGGCGAAGCATTGCTCGGGGAAGCAACAAGCCGTGGCGCCGACTTGTTGGTCATGGGCGGCTATTCCCACTCGCGCATGCGCCAGTTGATCCTGGGCAGCGTTACCCGCCATGTCCTGACGGCGGCGGAATTGCCGGTGCTGATGGCCCATTGAACGGTACTGGAGATTTCAATCCATCTGGATTTGCTCTAACGTCGTTGCAATGAAAACAGGCCGCAAAACCGTCATCATCACCGGCGCCAGCCGTGGCATCGGTCACGCCACCGCCGCTTGTTTCCTGGAAAGGGGCTGGCGGGTGATTACCTGCTCGCGCGGCGACACGCCGCCCGAATGCAAGCGCGACCGCAACTGGACCCTTCATGTTCCCACCGACCTGGCCGACGCCGGCAGCCTTGAGAATTTTGTCGAAACGGTAAACGAGGCCCTTGACGATCAGCCCCTGCATGGGCTTGTCAACAACGCCGGGATATCGCCGAAGGCGCCGTTCCAGGAACGTCTGGGCTGTCTCAACGGCGATCTGGAAGCCTGGCGGGATGTCTTTGAATTGAATTTTTTCGCCGCCCTGAAATTGTCCCGGGGCTTTGCCGCCGCCCTGCGCAAGGGCAAGGGTGCCATCGTCAACATCACCTCCATTGCCGGCCATTCGATCCATCCCTTCGCCGGTTCGGCTTATTCCATCTCCAAGGCGGCCCTGTCGGCGCTGACCCGGGAAATGGCCAACGAATTCGCCTCGCTCGACGTGCGCGTCAACGCCGTCGCCCCCGGCGAGATCGAAACGGCGATGATTCAACCCGAATACGAGGCGCTGATTCCACGCATCCCCCTCAACCGCATGGGCCAGCCCAAGGACGTGGCGAATGCCGTTTTCTACCTCTGTTCCGAGAACGCCGGCTACGTCACCGGTGACGAGGTCTGGGTCACCGGCGGCCAGCACATGTTTTAGGGGAAGCGTTCTGATTATGACGAGAGCCGCAATCCGCACCACGTGCGAGCATATGCGGGAGGCGACCACCGCCACGGAGCGGGCAGCGACGCGGCTGGAAGGGATCGCCGGTTCGTTGCGCCAGCATAGCGACGGCATCAACGCTTCCTTGGAATCGGCCGGCCAGGGGTTCGGTGATGTGGGCGACCTGCTGGCGCCGCTCCCAGGATCTGACCGACGTTTACGGCGAAGCATCGGGCCACCTCAGGGCTTTTGGCGATATCCTCCATCAACAAGCGGCCGGGATGTCGTCCGCTTCCAGCGAGGCGACGGGGCCATGCTCGGCAAGGTCGGCGACGGCATCCAGGAACGCTCCCACCAGATCACCGGCAAGTTGTAAGACGCCCGCCATGTCCGAGGACATGGCATGGAGGAATTGGCGGCCTCCTACGGAGAAACGGAAAAGGGCTTCAAGTCCCTGAGTGAGACCCTGAGCCTGCGGGTTGGCGAGATCGGCGAGGTGGCGGCAGAAACCCTGAGCAAGATGGAGGTTTGGGACAAAAGCTTGAACAAACGCTCGCGAGGCTTGAGCGACGCCTCGGACGAAATAACCAGACAGGTCCTCGAGGCAAGCGCCGCCATTAACAGCCGGACCCAGGAGATGAAGGAGGTTTCTGGCCAAGCCGGGGCGCTGGTAAACGAACTGAAGGAGCGCGCCGAGCAAACAGGCGTCGCTGATTTCCTGCGCCGCGCCACATTCATCACCGAGCGCCTGCAGTCCCTCGCGGTCGACATGACCCGATTGCTGGAAACCCACATCAGCGAGGACGACTGGCACCGTTTCAACAAGGGCGAAAATGGAATCTTCATCCGCAAGATGCTGGGGTTCAAGGAAAAATCCCGGCTTGCCTAGATCCGCCAAAAATACCAGGGGGATGGGGAGTTCAGGGACTACGTGGACTGTTATCTCTCACAGTTCGACAGCTTCTTGAAAGAGGCCAAGAAACGTGATCACCGGGAGGTGTTGAGCACCACCTTCCTGTCCTCGGACATGGGCAAGGTTTACATGCTACTGGCGCGGGCGCTCGGCCGGGATATCTGAGCTTTTCTTACAAGCGCGGACGAAATCGACGAACCGCCGGGTCCAGCGGTTGCCGCCGACGTTGCGCAGATGGGCAAAGCCGGCCACCAGGTTGTGGATCACAATCCCGTCGTGGCGCCCATCGATGCCCGACCCGCGCAAGACATCGTATGCGTAAACCGGCTCGAAGCCGAGGTTCTCCAGACTGGAATAATGAAACTCGTGGGCCGGCTGCTCGCTGACGTCCGGTGCCGGCCAAGGGCAGCGGCCGGTTTCCCTGAGCCGCGTGTATCCCCGGCCTTGCGGTTTTTCGTGCATCACCGCGTCGGCAGCGATGACGCCGGCCATCTCGCGAACCTGGCCCGCCCAGGAAAGGGAGCGGGCGAGATACATCAGGCCCCCGCATTCCGCATAAGCCGGCAGGCCGGCCTCGATGGCGGCGCGGATTTGCCGGCGCATGGCGGCGTTGGCTTCCAGCTCCGCCATGTGGGTTTCCGGAAAGCCGCCGCCGATGATGAGACCGTCGATCTGGGCAAGACGGGCATCGCTCAGCAAGTCGATGGGCACCAATTCGGCCCGCGCCGCCGCCAGGGCTTCCAGGTCGCCGGGATAGTAAAAGCCGAAGGCCCTATCCCGGGCGATGCCGATTTTAACCTCGGGCCTGACCTCGGGCTTGACGCCGGGCGGCGGCGCCGCTGGGGACGGCGGCGCTATCGCCAACAGACGCTCCAGGTCCACCTGTTGGGAAATGACCTGGGTGATGGCGGCGATCTTGGCTTCGGCGTCGGAGGCTTCGTTGCTGGGGATGAGCCCCAAATGCCTTTCCGTAATTTCCAGCCGCGGATCGCAATGAACGGCGCCCAAGACTGGCAGGTCGGTGTAATGCTCGATGGCGGCGCGGAGCTTGGCTTCGTGGCGGCCGCCGCCGACCTTGTTGAAAATCACGCCGGTGATTTCGACTTTCGGCTCGAAGGCTTGGTAGCCGAGAACCAAGGGCGCGATGCTACGGGTCATGCCGCCGGCGTCAATGACCAGCACCACCGGCGCGCCGAGCAAGCCGGCAAGCGCCGCACTGGAGTTGCCGCCGTCCAGATCGAGCCCGTCGTAAAGCCCCATGTTGCCTTCGATAAGGCAAAAATCGGCGCCGCCGCGATGGCCCTGGAAGGTGGCGGTGATCTCCTCGCTGCTCATGGTGTGGTAATCCAGGTTGCGGCAGGCCCGGCCGTGGGGCAGGGCGGCGGCGGTCAGCCACATGGGGTCGATGTAATCCGGGCCCTTCTTGAAAGGCTGAACGATGTGGCCCTCCCGGGCCAGCGCCCTGATGATGCCGGTGGCAATCGTGGTTTTGCCCGATGACCTGTGGGCCGCCGAGATCAAAATTTTAGACATGGCTCAGGCCGTTTCTATCTTGTTTCGCCGTCGGCGAGGCTGACCGGCAGGATGGGTAGCATTTTTAGCGTCAAGGCGACCAGCCCGACGGCCAAGGCGACGCCGCTAAGGCCGAGGCGATGGAGGCGACGTTCAAGGCGTCTGAGGCGGCGACGATCAGGAATATGGCGAAAACATGCGGCATGCCCCAGACGACCCGATTGGACATTCCGGTAGTGTGATGGCTGAAATGTTCCATGTAATAGCCGCCGAGCAGGCCGGTGATGAGGAACAGGGTCGCGCCACCAAGCAGACAATGGTATCTGGCTTCGCGGCCTTCGATTTCGCGGAACCGGGGCATCACTTTAAAGCCCCCGATAGCGGACCCCCGGCGCAAGGGCCTTGGTCATTGCGTTGATGCAATGCATGCAGCGGATGCAGCTTTTGTCGTCGATCTCTAGGCTGTCGTCGTCGTTGAGGCTGAGCGCCCGGGTCGGGCACATGTTGACGACCTGGCCGTTGATTTCCTTGCGGCCGCGCTCGGCGACGATTTCCTCGACCTTTCCCTGATCGGCCTTGATGCCGTCGCGCCAGGTGCCGATGACCGCGAAATCGGAGCGGTGAATGGCGTTGACGCAGTCGTTGGCGCAGCCCGAGAATTTGAACTTGAACTTGTAAGGCAGGATGGGACGGTGCAATGTCGTCCAAGGTGGCGTTGATCATCATCCGGTGCGCCTTTTGCTCGTCGAAAGCCGCTTGCACGTTTTCGGTGGTGGCGCCCTGGAACATGATGTCGCCGCTTTGGCCGTGAAAAGCGATCAGGCCGGAACCGTGATTTTCCCAGATATCGCAAAGCTTGCGCAGGGTCTTGGTGTCGTAATGCAGGCCGGCCGGAGGCTGCACCCGAAGAGTGTGGAATTCGGACGATTCGGGAAATTCATCGGCGGCTTCCGAGAAACGCGGGATGACGGCGGCGCCGTAGCCGCGCACCCCGACGGTGCCGCCTTTCCAATAGCCCTTGCGGGTCGCGTAGGAATGCTCGAGCTGTCCGAGCAGGTCTTGTATCATGGCCGCGTAATGCTTGCCTAGGGAATTGGCCAGCCTTTTCAAGCTGCTCACGAAACTCGGCCAGGGGCCTTCCTCGAGCCGGTCAACCAGGGGCGTATGGGGAGTTTTTTTCACCATTACCGCGCAACTATTATATTCAAGTATACTAATATGATAATCCCGTCAAGATAGACATTAATTGCCATTCCCCTTCACAACCGTGCTGGCTTGGTGAACGATGGGGCAATGGGAGATGAAATGAGCAGGCGCGACAAGGCCATCGCCATCTGGCTCCTCGCCGTCGTCGGCATGGTCTTCGTCATGGTCGTCCTCGGCGGCGTGACCCGCTTGACCCATTCGGGGTTGTCCATGGTCGAATGGAAGCCATTGACCGGTTGGCTGCCGCCGCTAGATGAAACGGAGTGGCAAGCCGTTTTCGGCAAGTACCGGCAATTTCCCGAATATGCCGAATTCAATCCCGGCATGACCCTGGCTGGGTTCAAGGCCATTTTTTGGCTGGAATACGCACATCGTTTGTGGGGACGCTTGATCGGCGCCGCTTTTTTGCTTCCCGGCCTCTATTTCTTTTTCCGCGGCTGGCTGGGCCGGCGGCTGGCGATGAAACTTTTGCTGATCTTCGTTCTCGGCGCGGCGCAAGGCGGACTGGGCTGGTACATGGTGAAAAGCGGACTTGTCAGCCATCCCGACGTCAGCCCGTACCGCTTGACCGCGCATTTTGGGTTGGCGCTGGCAATCATCGGTGTCATGTCATGGGTGGCCTTGGGGTTGTCGAGGCCGGAGCCCGAGATTCAGCAGCCGGGCCATTTATGGGGCGCCGGAATTGCCTTGGCGGGCCTGATCGCCATTACCGCCCTCTCGGGCGGGTTCGTCGCCGGTCTCGACGCCGGTTTTGTCTACAATACCTTTCCCCTGATGGATGGCTGGCTGATTCCCGATGGCCTTTTTTCATTACATCCTTTTTGGCGCAATTTTTTCGAGGATATCACCACTGTGCAGTTTGTTCACCGGTCGCTGGCCGAAGGGGTATTGCTGGCGGTCGGGGCGTTTTGGATCGGCGCCCTTAGGAAACGACTAGCGTCCCGTACGCGCCTGGCCGTCAATATTATGGGCCTGGCGGCGGCGATTCAGATCGGCCTGGGAATTTCCACCCTGCTGCTTCAGGTTCCGCCGCCTCTTGCCGCCGGCCACCAAGCCTGGGCGGTGGTTCTGTTCGTTGCCTCGTTATGGGTCGTTCATCAGCTACGGCCAAGCAGCGGAGCGGCTATTTGACCGTGCTGCAGGTACATTTGGAAAGGTGGCTCACTTTATGGGAGACGCTGCCGACAAAAACCCCCCCAGATCTCCCAACCCGCGGCTACCCAAGACGATGAGGTCGGCGTCGGCGTGTTCCGCGCATTCCAGGATCTGGTGAGCCGGGTCGCCGTCTCTGATCTCGGCGTGAATATCCTTCACTCCTTTTTCCTGGGCAATTTTTTCCCCACGATCCAGGATCGATTGGCCGACGGCATGGAACTGCTGGCGCAAGGCATCGATGTTTTCCAAAACCACCATGTCCATGGACATCGAAATGTTCGCCGCCGGTGACTGCACGGCAGCAGCGAGCATGCTGCGCATGTTTTCCTGCAATTTTCTGCCACGGATGAGAACATTGAGCAAAACCAACTTGGCATCGTATTTCTCGGCAATGTCGCTCGCCAACTCAACTGCTTTGCGGGCATGATCCGAGCCATCGGTTGCGACAACGATTGTCATGAATATCCCTAGTTTCCTTCATGGGTTTTTAAAAACAGAAGACTAGCTAGGTTACTATGATGTCATAAGGCGGCAAGAAAGACATTGACGGTGGTCAGATGGGTTACATCCGTCCATGTTGCCTGAAATCCGAGAACTTGGGAGAAACCGGAAAAGTGGACTCATTGCGCCGGGGTTTTCTTTGTCTTGTCATCGGCTTGATGTTTCCGGTAGCTGCGGATGCTAAACGGGATGGTGGCGATGTAACAAAAGAGGCTCGCCGTGAGGGTCGTCCAGGGGGCGCTGATCAGGGCGGCCGTGAGTAATCCGACGGACAACATGGTTGGCAATACCAGCTTGTGGGGAACCCGGATCTTCTTGAAGGAAAACGTCGGGATGGGGCTGACCATCAGTGCCTCCACCGTCACCATGAAGACCGCCACCGTGCCCGGCGACCTGAAAAAGCCATCGCCGACTTGCAAAGAAAGAATCATCGGCAACAAGACCAATCCAGCGCCCGCCGGTGACGGTACGCCGGAGAAAAAATTGCGGACCCAGGCCGGTTGGTCGGTTTCTTCCAGCATGGTGTTGAAACGGGCCAGCCTGAGTGCGCAACAGACGCTGAATAAAAGCGCCAGCATCCAGCCGAAACGGCCTACGTCCACCATTGCCCAAAGATAGAGTATAAATGCCGGTGCCACCCCAAAGCAGATGAAATCAGATAAGGAATCGAGTTCCGCTCCGAACTTGCTAGATCCTTTGAGAACGCGGGCGATACGCCCGTCGAGGGCGTCGAGAATGGCGGCGATCAAAAGAGCCAGGATGGCGTGTTCCCAGCGGCTGAGAAGGGCAAAACGGATGGCCGTCATGCCGGCGCAGATAGCGGTTAAGGTCAGGATGTTGGGGATCATCCGGTTGAAGTGCATCCATTTGGGGCGCGCTCGGCGTATCAGTGAACTTCTCCATCAGGAGCCGAATCCCGGGAACGGAGATCGGCGATGACAGTTTCGCCGGCGACCGAGATTTGACCTTTTGCCAGCAAAGGAGCCGCGCCTTCCGGCAGGTAGACATCAACACGGCTACCGAAACGGATCAAGCCGAAGCGCTCGCCAGCCCGTAAAACCTGCCCTTCCGCGACGTGACAAAGAATGCGCCGGGCCACCAGACCGGCGATCTGGACGAAGGCGATATCGCCTTCTTGATCACTCATGGCCATGCGCAGGCATTGCCGTTCGTTGAGTTCGCTGGCCTTGTCTAGCGAGGCGTTGAAGAACTTGCCCTTTCTGTAAACCGACTTGGTGATGGTGCCGTTACAGGGGCTGCGGTTGACGTGAACGTTAAATACATTCATGAAAATCGCCACTCTGGGCCTGGATTCATTCCCCATTTCCAACTCCGGCGGCGGTACCGCCGCGTCGACCAACTGAACAACCCCGTCGGCGGGGCTGACGATCAATCTCCGGCGGTTCGGCGTCACCCGCTCGGGATCACGGAAGAAATATACACACCAAAGAGTGAGAATGGCACCGATCAGTCCTAAAGGCTGGGCGACATAGGCCATGGCTACCGAGGCGGCGGCGAAAAGGCCGATGAACGGCCAGCCGGCGCGGTTGATGGGCACCAAGACGATCTTAAGCAAATTACAAACCCTTTATTCAGGCGGCATTTCCCATCGGCGGTATTCTAACGGCACGCCCGCGCAAGTCGTCGTCGACCCGGAACTCATTGGGACTAATTCGTAGCCGGCAAAGTGAAGACCTGGCCAGGGTAGATCAGATCGGCATTCTTAATCTGGTTTTTATTGGCCTCATAGATCACCGAGTAACGGAAACCGGAACCGTAAGTCCGCCGCGCCAGTCGCCACAGGCTATTGCCCGGTTGGACAACAATGAAAGTGCCCGGCATCATATTTTTCAATGGCTTGGCGCGGGAAAATGGAAACTCGGCCCGAGCGAAAACCTTACCTGCCGTGCCCACGTGATCGGCCCTGAGGATGTGCAGGCCGGTGGCTACCCGCTTGCTGGGCGTCAGGTTCCATAGCCCTTCGCTGTTGGCCTGGGTGCGGCCGATGAAGGCATTGTCCAGATAAAGCAGAATAGGGGCTTTTGGCGCCGATTCGCCGGTGATGCTCAAAGTTCCGAAATCGTCGTAATCGACAACATTGACGATAAACTTGTAAGGAACTCCGCTCGCCAAGGACTTTGACTCGGCCTTTGGCTTTTGCATGACGGTGCTGGCGCCTACGCCGGTGCGGGGGACTTTGAGGGCCAGCGGTTGCGGCGCTCCCTTCGGTACCGCCAGAACAACGACGGATTCGGATAGGAGTGGTTGTTGGTCCTTGCTCTTGAGACGCATCTCCAGGCTGAGTTGGCGGTTTCCAGGGGGCAATGGCTTGTCGGGAACAAATACCCACTCGCCTCTGGCATCGGCGATGGCTTCGCCTATTGTCTTGCCTCCGTCGAGGATGATGATAGTGCTGCCGGGTTGTGCGCGCCCGGCAATGACCGTGTCTCCCAGGGGATTGACGCGGACCACGTCAAAAGTTGGTGGTATGGGGCTTTTGGGTTGCGGGGACGGGGTGGGCGCAAGGGACTTCTCAGCCGCTTTCGCCGCCTTTTTCACCGCCGCCGTTTCCGCCACGGCTTGTTTTGCCGTCACCGCCGCCGGTATTTTTTCGCTGGCTTCCTCCTGCCAAAGCAAGAAGTTGAGCGCGATGGCGGCGGCAACGACTCCGCCGCCGATGATGGCGGTCAACAATGGTCGGTTCACAATGTCCTCTTAAAGGTGCGAGACAAGTCCAGTTGCGCGGTTTAAATCGCCGCCAACAACACTAATACGACCCAGCAAGCAGCGCAACGGCCCCTTCCTGGCGCGAGGAGACAGGAAAAGCGGTCACAGGGGATGTAATTTGGCTGGCGCGGACCACGAGCCGCGCCGGGTCTTTCGCCCTAAAGGTGAATTTTCTATATGCTCTCGGCTCCCATCAATCTTAGGAAAGATGCCGAATGACAAAGATTACCTCGCTTTCCGTCTTTTGCGGCTCCAAAAAGGGTGAGGACCCGCTCTTTGAGGAAGCGGCTCGGCGGCTCGGTGAGATGATGACCGAACGTCATATCCGTCTCGTCTACGGCGGCGGTGCCATTGGCTTGATGGGGGTGTTGGCCAAGACCGTACTCGATGGCGGCGGCGAGGTGACCGGTGTCATCCCTGACTTCTTGACGAAGTACGAGATCGGAAACCCCGGCGTTACCGAGCTTATCGTCGTTGATTCCATGCATGACCGCAAGCGTCGCATGTTCGAGATTTCCGACGGTTTCGTCGTCCTCCCCGGCGGTCTCGGCACCCTTGACGAAACCTTCGAGATCGTCACTTGGAAACAACTCCAACTGCATGCCAAGCCGGTTGTGGTGGTCGATGTCGGCGGTTACTGGCGGCCGTTGGCGGGCATAATCGATGCCGCCGTTGCCGGCGGTTTTGCGCACCCGGCGGTGGCTGAATTGTTTACCATGGTCGATGGCGTCGGTGAAATTTTCGAGGCGCTGGCCTCTGCGCCGGAGCCGCACCAGGTCGTGCTAACCGACTATTTGTGAAGGGTTGGCTCCCTCTCGCTCCCGCCAGCGCGAATGCCCCAACCTTGCCAACTCCTGGCGCCGTGCTTACTTTGTCGGCCACATGGTGGTGGACAGGGGCCGTCCCAACTTATGTCTGGAGAAGTGTTTATGTCCAAAATCAAGGTCGCCAATCCCATCATCGAGATCGACGGCGACGAGATGGCGCGCATCATTTGGGCGTTCATCAAGGATAAGCTGGTCCTGCCCTATCTCGACATCGACCTTAAGTATTTCGACCTTGGCATTGAAACCCGCGATAAAACCGATGACCGGATCACCGTCGAGGCGGCAAAGGCAATCAAGGAGTTCGGCGTCGGCGTCAAATGCGCTACCATCACCCCCGACGAGGAAAGGGTCGAGGAATTCAATCTCAAAAAAATGTGGCGCTCACCCAACGGCACCATCCGCAACATCCTGGGCGGCACCGTTTTTCGCAAACCCATCATCTGCGGCAACGTGCCGCGCCTGGTGCCCGGCTGGACCCAGCCCATCGTCATCGGCCGTCATGCCTTCGGCGACCAATACCGGGCTACAGATTTCCAGGTTCCCGGCAAAGGCAGACTGAGCATCATATTCGAGCCCGCGGACGGTGGCGAGGTCATCGAAAGGGAGGTCTTTGACTTTCCTTCGGGCGGCATCGCCTTGGCCATGTACAACCTGGATGATTCCATCCGCGACTTCGCCAGGGCCTGCTTGAATTATGGCCTCGGTCTTGGCTGGCCAGTGTATCTTTCGACCAAGAACACCATCCTCAAGGCCTATGACGGCCGCTTCAAGGACTTGTTTCAGGAGGTTTTCGAGGCGGAATTCCAGAGCCACTTCGAGAAAGCCGGTATTTTCTATATGCACCGCCTCATAGACGACATGGTGGCGCAGTGCCTCAAGGCGCAAGGCGGCTTTGTCTGGGCCTGTAAAAATTATGACGGCGACGTGCAATCGGACACCGTCGCCCAGGGTTTCGGTTCTCTGGGACTGATGACCTCGGTGCTGATAACGCCCGATGGCAAGACCGTCGAGGCGGAAGCCGCGCATGGCACGGTGACCCGCCATTACCGCCTTCATCAAAAGGGAGAGGAGACTTCGACCAACCCCATCGCCTCGATTTTTGCCTGGACTCAGGCTCTTTGTTATCGAGGTCGGTTCGACGGAACCGGGGACGTGGTTCAATTCGCGGAAACTTTGCAGAAGGTTTGTATCGATACCGTCGAAGCCGGGTCCATGACCAAGGATCTGGCGCTGTTGATTGGGCCCGCGCAAAAGTGGATGACGACGCGGGCTTTTCTCGACAAGCTGGGCGAGAACCTGAAACGGGCGGTAGGATAAGTTGCTCTTGCTAGTTGAGCGGTTGGAATTTCTATTTGCCGAGGCGGAGACGGCCGTTAGCCCGGTCTTTGGAGAGGTCCTCAATCGGCAAAGGGGTCATGGACCAGAATTGTATCCTCGCGTTCGGGGCTGGTCGACAGAAGCGCCACCGGCGCTTCGATTAACTCCTCGATACGGCGGAAATATTTCACCGCCAAGGTCGGGAGATCGGCCCAGGACCGTACCCCTCGCGTACTTTCCGTCCACCCCTCCATGACCTCGTAAACGGGCTCCGCACTTGCCTGAAGGAGGCTGGAAGCCGGCAAGTAGCCGATGGTCTCGCCATTGATGGCGTAGGCGGTGCAGACCTTCAACTCGGGCAAGCCGTCAAGGATGTCCGGCTTGGTCAGGGCAATGCCGTCAATGCCGTTGATTTTTACTGCTTGGCGCACGAGCACGGCGTCGAACCAGCCGCAACGGCGGGCTCGTCCCGTCACGGTGCCGAACTCGTGGCCCCGTTCGCCGATCGCTTGCCCGGTTTCATCGGCCAGCTCGGTGGGGAACGGGCCACCGCCGACGCGGGTGGTGTAAGCCTTGGTGATGCCCAGCACGTAATCGATGATGCCCGGTCCCTGACCGCAGCCGACTGCCGCCTGGCCGGCCACCGTGTTGGTTGAGGTGACAAAAGGATAGGTGCCGTGATCGATGTCCAGCATGGCGCCCTGCGCCCCTTCGAAAAGGATGCATTGGCCGGCGCGCTGGGCGTCGTCGAGGACTTTCCAAACGGCGCCGGAGAAGGGAAGGATCTTGGGCGCGATCTCGTTGAGTTCGGCAATGAGGCCGCCGCGGTCGATCTCGGGCATGCCGAAGCCCCGCAAAAGGGCATTGTGGTGGAAGAGGAGATTGTCGACTTTCCCCGGCAGCAACTCCGGTTCTTCCAAGTCGCCGACGCGAATGGCGCGCCTTGCCACCTTATCTTCATATGCGGGGCCAATGCCCCGCCCGGTGGTGCCGATCTTGTTTTTACCAGCCGCCGTCTCCCGGGTCTGATCCAGGTTTCGGTGCAAAGCAAGAATCAGCGGGGCATTGTCGGCGATGCGGAGGGTTCGTGGGCTTACCTCGACGCCCTGTGAGTGCAAGGTATCGATCTCTTTCATCAGCGCCCAGGGATCGATAACGACGCCATTGCCGATAATGGATAGCTTGCCTTCGCGCACCACGCCGGACGGTAACAAGCTGAGCTTGAATGTCACCCCATCGATGACCAGGGTGTGACCGGCGTTGTGGCCGCCTTGGAAGCGCACCACCACATCGGCGCGTTCCGAGAGCCTGTCAACGATCTTACCCTTGCCCTCGTCACCCCATTGGGTTCCGACAACCACGACATTGGCCATACTGGTTAATCCTCCGGCTGTTTGCGGTAGTTCCCGGACAGGGCCCGTGCTGAGGCCCCATATGTAAAGACTCTAGGGCAGAGTGAAAGGTTGTTTTTTGACGGTGCGGCCTAGGCTTCCCACCATCACCGGTATCATGGCCAAGGTCAGGTCCAGGCCGTCGTTGGATTCCAGGTCGGCAATGGTCCAGGCTTGCCACAAGCGTTTGCCATTACTCTTGGAATCGACGCTGGCGTCCAGGCGGTATTGGCTTTGGGTTACGATCGAGGTTCCACTGCGGCCTTTGTTGAGGATGCCGCCGCGGCTGCTGTTGTAAAGATTGAAAAGGGCTTTCGCGTCCTCGCCGCCTTCCCGGCCGCCGCGGGCTTCCAGTTCCAAGATTGTTCGCCGGTCGATCGTCGACCAGGCGCCTATATCGCCACGATACTCAAAGGTCAAAATCAAGCTGGCGTCGTTGGATACCGTATAGCCATTGGTTCTTAAAACCTTCTCGAATTCCCGTTGCACAAGCAAATTGCTCTCGGAGTTGTCCATGGGGCGAACGGCAATGGACATTCCTTGCGGAAGCGCCTTGAAAGCGACCGCGTTCAATATCCCCTTGCTGCTGCTCTGAAGGCCGCTGTTCTGGGCATTGGCCGAGAGGCAAAAGAAAAGAACCAAACAAGCAAAGAGAACCGCCACACGCTTCATCAGCCAACACCTTCCGATCAACGGTGATTTTTTTGGAATTACCAGCATAGCCGGGTCGAGAAAAAAAAGGATGGGTTTTTATGGCGGGCCTGTCAATAACCGGTCGTCTAATATTGTAGAAAAATCTTAGAACCTGGGACGGTCATTCATAAGGCGCGGCGTTTCAGCACGATCAAGGCGACCTCGCTTCGGCTGTTGAAGCGTACGGGAAGAAACGAGACGCCGGCACCGGAGTTGGTGAAACCGGTCATCCCGCCGCACCGCCAAAGGCCGGAGACAAAAGCCCTGTTGTTGTTCAACTTCCTGATTACCGGTCTGCCGCCGGGCAAGCATATCTGGCCGCCGTGGGTGTGGCCGCTGAGGTAAAGGGCATAGCCGGCGCGGGCAGCCGCTTGGGCGATTTCAGGTGAGTGGACAAGGGCGATCTTGAAACCCCCGGGCGCTTCCACCAGGGCTTTTTCGGCCTCGTCGGTGTGGAACCAATGGACGTCATCGGTGCCGGTCAAAACGATCCTGTCGCCGCCGCGCTCGATGGCCAGGCTTTCATTGATCAGGACGCGGATGCCCAAATCCTCCAGCGGCGCCGCCATTCCGGCGCTGTCGTGGTTGCCCAGCGTGGCGACGATGCCATCATTGGCCGATATCGCCGCCGTCATCCGGCGCATCGGCGGAATACTCTCGGTCGGGGGACAGTCCAGGCGGTGCATGTAATCCCCGGTCAGCACGCAGAGGTCCACATTGATGTCGTCCAGGCGTCGCGCAATCGCCGTCTCGATTTCCGCCAGGGTATCGAAATGGGTATCGCTGATGTGGAGGATGCGATAACCGTCGAAAGCTTGCGGCAGGCCGCTAAAAGAAAGTTCGATCTCCGTCAATTGGATGTCGAGGGCATTCCTGACGCCACCGCCGTAAAGCCCGAAAATCTTCAGGAACCAGCCGAAGAGATCGAATTGCAGGTGATCGAGCAGGAACCAGAGAGGATTTCGCCCGTGGCGATGGAAACGCGCTTCCTTGGCCGCGCGGGAGGCCAGCCATTGGCGCCGCCCTGGCGACAACGTTGGCCCGGCTGCGGAAACTGGCCGGTCAATCACGTCAACGGGGTCAAAATTCCCATCCGCTCCGTTCAGCATGTTTCGGTCCCGTTCATTGGAGTTTCACCCTCAGCGGGCCGGCCGTCGCCGGCCAGGCCCCGTGCTCGACCACCTTGTCTCCCTTGAATACCAAATATCCCTTGCGGCTGTAATGGGGAAGGGGACCGAGCAGCGCCTCGAGGGCCGGAACGTCGTCGGCCGCCGGCGTCGATCTGGCCGCCATCCAGGCGAGGAAAAATCAAACCGCGCTCCTCATTGCCGTCATGGGAGCGGCGGGAATTTGGCGAAGATGTGAATGGTTTCGCCACCGCGCTTGACGCGTAACGGCAGCCAGGTGCCGGGCGCTTGTCGGCGGATGATGGAAACCAATAAAGCGGACTTGCCAACGGCTGTCCCGGCGGCGGCGGCGATGAGATCGCCTTCCGCCAAACCGGCCTTGGCGGCAATGCTGTCATCCAGCACCTTGTTGACGCGCACCCCGCCTTCGCCGGTGGTGATGAAAACGCCGAGTTTCGGTTTCGGCGTTTCCGCCGGGGCGGCGGCGAGACCGAAAACGGCGTCGCCGATCTTGGTGCCGCCGGTGGTGCTAAGATCGGCGCAGGCGCGCCCGGCGTGCCAGGGCAGCAGGACGGCGGCATCCTCTATCCCTAGGTCAGCCAACTGATGGGGGACGCCGCCGCCGTATTCAAGGTGGCCGCGGCCGATGATGCCGATCACCAGGGGTCGGCCGCCAACCCTGGCCTCGGCCAGCTTCTCGCCCATGGCCCGGTCCCAGGTCAACTGCGCCTCGACGAAACGGCGAAATTGGGGATCGTCGTGGCCGGGAAGCTTGCCGGACTGTGTTTTTTCGTGCTCGGCGAATACCCGCGCCAAGCTGTTGATATAATCCTCGCCGGCCGCCGCCGGGTTGCCTACGCCTTCGCGCTCGTTCTCGGGAACCGCTTGCCAGCCGTCTTTCCCGACCTTGCTTATCAAGCTTTTACCGACGTTAAGGGCGACCATAGGAAGGCGATTCAGGCGGGCGAAATGAAACAGCGGCAGGTAGAGAGCGGGATCGAAGCGCCAGACCTCGTTCCAGCGGCTTTTGGCGAGAAATTCCCGCTCACCGATGGCGCCGCGGGTCCAGTCGTCGAGAACCGGCTGCGCGCGCCTGGGAAAGGCCTCGAAGCCGAGCACCATGTCGGGGTTTCGCCCGTACAGGGCGGCGATGGTATGGAGCTGCCAACGGTGATCCTCGGCGCTGGTATGGGTCTCGCCCAAGAGGACCACCGGCCGCCGGGCCATGGCGGCGATGAGGCTGTCCTGGGCGAGCAGGCTTGCCGTCGCCGGCGCCAGCCAGCGGCCGGCCGGAACGCAGGGCATTTCCGCCGCGCCGGCGGCGGCGGCCAAGACTAAAAGCGGCCCAAGGAGAGCGATCCGTTTTAACATCGCCAACGGTGGTTCCTGACGAGGCGGGCACGAGCGGGAAAAAGAATAGGAAAGCCAGAATGCCCGAGAACGTCGGCAAACGAAAGCGCCGATGGCCTGCCGGGGCTTTTCGCCGATGAAACAAAGGTCAAGCAAATCCTTCTCAACCTGCTTACCAACGCCACCAAGTTCATCCCCGAAGGCGGGCGGATCACCATCGTCGCCGGCACCGGTGATGAAGGCGCGGTCATCATCGAGGTCGCCGACAGCGGCATCGGTATCGCCGCCGAGGATATCCGGAAGGTGCTGCAGCCCTTTGCTCAGGTGGAAGACGTCATGACCCGCGGCAACGAGGGAACCGGACTTGGCTTGTCGTTGGCGAAATCCTTGATGGAACTGCACGGCGGCGCGCTGATAATCGATAACGAAGTGGATAAGGGAACGACCGTCACCTTGCGTTTCCCGCCGCTGAGGATCCTCCTCTAAATTCGGTGACACCATACTAATTTCCCCGCTAAGGCCTTTCCTTCGGGGGCTTTCACGGCGACAATGAGGCCATGCAAGCGAAAGGCGCCATCGCCGCCGGCCATCCCGAGACCGCCGCCGCCGCCGCCGCTATTTTGAGCGAGGGCGGCAACGCTTTCGACGCCGCCTTGGCCGGTATGTTGGCGGCGGTGGTGGCGGAGCCGGTGCTGACCTCGCTGGGTGGCGGCGGTTTCCTGCTTGCCCGTTCGGGCGAAGGGGCCGGGCCGACGCTTCTCTATGATTTTTTCGTCCATACCCCGAAGCGGAGGTTGGCCGCTGGTGGCGGCGATTTTTTCCCGATCCTCGCCGACTTCGGAACCGCCCAGCAGGAATTCTATATCGGCATGGCCTCATTGGCGACGCCGGGCACGGTCAAGGGCTTGTTCCGGGTCCATGCTGATCTCGCCTCCATGCCTATGGCGCGCATCATCGAGCCGGCGGTGGCGCTGGCCCGGGACGGCGCCCGGGTAAACCGCCTACAGGCTTATATCTTCGGTATTGTCGAGAAGATCTATACCGTCAACGATGCCTGCCACGCCGCCTACGGCAGCCGCCGAAACCCCGGCCGGCCGCTCGGCGAAGGCGAATTGTTCACCTTGCCTGATTATGCTGACACCTTGCAGGCCCTGGCCACGGAAGGCGAGGACCTGTTCTACCGGGGTGAAATTGGGCGGCGCATCGTCGCTGACTGCGGCGACGGTGGCGGCGCCCTGGGGGACGAAGATTTGCGGGACTACCGAGTCATGGTGCGCCGACCGTTGGAACTTGACCACGGCGGCGCCCGCCTGTTCGCCAATCCGCCTCCGTCGACGGGGGGTATCCTTGTCGCATTCGCCTTGGAGTTGCTTAAAGGGGCAGGGTTGAAATCCGCCGGTTTTGGCTCGGCCCAGCATCTCGAACGCCTGGCCACCGCCATGATGCTCACCAACAAAGCCAGGGTCGACAGCCGCCTCAACGAGGCGGACCCCGAGGCCGCCGCCGAAACCTTGCTGAACCCTGAGTTTATCGAAACCTACCGCCGCCTGGTCCTGGGCCGGCCGGCGGCAAACCGCGGCACAACCCACATCAGCGTCATCGACGCCAATGGCAATGCCGCCGCCCTGTCGCTTTCCAACGGCGAAGGGTCCGGCTACATCGTTCCCGGCACCGGCATCATGATGAACAACATGTTGGGCGAGGAAGATATCAACCCCTCTGGCTTCTACCAATGGCCGCAAAATACGCGGATGAGTTCGATGATGGCACCTTGCCTGCTAGCCGATCCCGGCGGCGCCATGGCGGTTTTCGGCTCGGGCGGCTCCAACCGCATCCGCACTGCTGTTTTGCAGGTGATCCTCAACCTGCTGGAATTCGGCATGTCCATTGAAGAGGCGGTGACAAGCCCGCGTATCCATTTCGAGAACGGACTGCTCAGCATCGAGTCCGGATTCCGGGAAAGCCAACTCAAGGCCCTGCTCAAGGCCTTTCCCAGTTACAAGACCTGGTCGGAAACGAACCTTTTTTTCGGCGGCGTCCATTCCGTGCGTTTCGATCCTCGGCAAGGGCGCTTCGAGGGTGCCGGCGACCCACGGCGGGGCGGCGTCGCGCTAACGGTCTAGGCCTCTGTCACCTGATTTCAATCTCGTTCATCGAGCCAGGCCATCTGGATGGCCTCGAGGATTTTTTCATTTGATTTGTTGGGGTCGTCGTCGAATTCGGGCAGATCCTGGACCCACTTCCAGAGGTCGGTGAAACGCAGGTTGAGCACGTCGGCATCGCTATGGGCGCATTCCAGTTCAATGGCGATATCGTGAATGTCTGTCCACCTGAGCCCCATGGGCGGCTCCTATTCCACCATTATGTTGCGGGTCGCCGCCGGCAAGGTGACGACCAGGCCGTCCCGTTCCTTGGTGACCTTGATCTGGCAGCCCAGGCGCGAGGTGTGGGTCAGGCCGAAAGCCAGGTCCAGCATGTCTTCCTCTTCCTCGCAGGCTTCGTCGAGCCGGTCGTACCAGCCCTCGTCGACGATCACATGGCAGGTGGAGCAGGCTAGGGACCCCTCGCAGGCACCCTCCAGGTCGATATCGTTCCTATGCGCGATCTCCAGCACCGACAACCCTTCGGGAGTACCCACCTCGTGGCGCGTTCCGTTGGCATCGATGAAGGTTATCCGCGGCATATGAGAGAACTCCTGGCAAAGGGTCAATTCAAGAACTGGCGCTTTTCATTTAGTCGTCCGAGACGCTTCCGGCAAGGGCTAAGCCGCTCCCTCTTCGGCGTTGTCGCCTTCATCCAGATGCTCCACGCTGACCCCCTTGAGCGCCGTCCGGATACCCTTATCCATGCGTCTTTCGGCAAAAAGAAGAGTGGCTGCTTCCAGGCCCTTGATCGCCGCGTCGATGGCGCCACGGTCATCGCCCTTGATGGCGTCCTGGACCTGGGCCATGGCTTTTTTGATCGCCGTCCATTCGCCCGCTTCCAGCAAATCCTGGTCCGTGGCCAGCGCCGCGACAACGGCGTTCAAGACGCGGCCGGCCTCGACCCTGGTTTCGGCGAGCAGACGTAAGGTCATGTCTTGCGATGCGTGGGTCATGCTGTTGTGGAGCATTCTCGCCATCTCTTCCTCGTCGAGGCCATAGGACGGCTTGACTTCCACATGTGCTTTAGCGCCGGTTGTCGCTTCCGTGGCGTTGACCGCCAGCAGGCCGTCGGCGTCAACGGAAAAAGTCACCCGGATGCGTGCTGCGCCTGCCGCCATTGGTGGGATCCCGTAGAGCTCGAAACGGGCCAGCGAGCGGCATTGATCGACCATTTCGCGCTCGCCCTGGGCGACGTGTATGGACATTGCCGTTTGGCCGTCCTGATAGGTGGTGAACTCCTGGGCCTTGGCGATCGGAATGGGGGTGTTGCGGTGGATGATTTTCTCGATCAGGCCGCCCATGGTTTCGATGCCGAGGGAAAGCGGGGTGACATCCAAAAGCAGGGTCTCGGAACCTGTGGTCAGGGCCTCGGCCTGCAAGGCGGCGCCCGCCGCCACTACTTCGTCGGGATTGATGTTGTCAAGGGGGGGGTGCCCAAAGATATCGCCGACCCGGCGGCGAACCAGCGGCACGCGGGTCGAACCGCCGACAAGGACCACGCCCTGGACCATATCCGCGGTCATGCCGGCGTCTTCCAGGACGTCCCGGCAGAGGGTAACGGTCCTCTCGATCAGCGGCGCGATCAGTGCTTCCAACTCGTCGCGGTTCAAATGATGGCGGGTCTGTTCGCCATTGATATCCAGCAGCCAATTGCCTTCATCCTGTTTGGTTAGGCATTCCTTGGCCAGGCGGGCGGTCATCAGCGCCATTTTGGCTTCGCTACTGGTGAGCTTCACGTCGCCTATCCGCCCTGCCCGCTGTTGCAGGAAATGCTCGGCCACGGCGTGGTCGAAATCGTCGCCGCCAAGCGCCGCGTCGCCGCCCGTCGCCAGCACCTGGAAGACGCCTTTTTCCAGCCTTAACAGGGAGATATCGAAAGTGCCGCCGCCCAGGTCGTAGACCGCGTACAGACCTTCCGCCTGCCTGTCTAGGCCATAAGCCAAGGCCGCCGCCGTCGGCTCGTTGACCAGGCGCAGCACATCGAGGCCGGCCAGGCGGGAGGCGTCCTTGGTGGCGGCGCGGGCGGCGTCGTCGAAATAGGCGGGCACGGTGATGACGGCGCGTTCGACCTTGCCGTCCAGGTGGTTTTCCGCCCGCTGTTTGAGCTTTCTCAGGATTTCGGCGGATATCTCCACCGGGGTCAGGCGGCGCCCGGAGACCTTCAAGCAAACCATGCCGGTGGCGTTCTCGTCGGCCGATTCGATATCGAATGGCAGGGTTCCGGCCAGGCTTTTCATATCCTTGACGCCGCGCCCCATCAGCCGCTTGACGGAACCAATCACCTCTTCGGGCCTGTCGAGGAACAAGTGCCTAGCGGCGGCGCCGACGACGGCCGAATGGTCGGCGGCATACGCCACCACCGAAGGGAGCAAGGCCTTGCCGTCCGCGCCCTGGATAATTTCCAGCTGGCCATCGCGGCTGACGGCGACGACGGAATTGGTGGTGCCCAGGTCGATGCCGACGGCGAGCGCCGGTTCGCCCTCGTCGGGTGTTTCGCCCGGCTCGTGGATTTGCATGAATGTCGTCATCAAAAACCTAGCCGCCCGCTACCCGGGTCTTGGCCTGCCGGGTTTCCTCGGCCAGCTTTCTGAAATATTTCAGGCGTGTGGTCAAACGGCAGGCGCCCTCCATGTCGCCGTCGGCGAACAAGGATGAAAGTTGCCCGACACAGGTTTCGATATCGCCGGCGGCGCGGTGTGCGAGGGCGTCCACTTCGGCGGCCGTTTTCGCCTTGGCCAGGGCCTCGCGCAATTCCAGGCTCTCCATCAATAGTTCCTGATCGTTGATCAAGCAGCAGCCCTCCGGCAGCGCATCGGTGCCTTGTAGATGGATCAGGTAGTCGGCCCGGCCCAGGTCGTCCTTGAGAACCTCGTAAGCCTGATTGAGGCTGGTCGCCTGGCTCTGGGAAAGGGCCCGTTCGCGCGGCGTCTTGGTGGCGAAGCGGTCCGGATGCAGATGGCGCTGTAAATCGAAGTAACGGCGGTCGAGTATCTTTTGGTTGACATTGAAAGATACTTCGAGCCCCAAGCGGGAAAAATGATCGATCTGTCCCGGAGGTTGCACGACTTCGCAGACGGGGCAGAACAAGGCACCACTCTCCACCGGCCCCTTGCAGGACCAGCAGACAACAATTCCTGAATTATCGGCGGGCCGGGACACAGGAACCTGTTTCGTCTGCGTTTGCATTTGCAATGTCTGTTGTTGGTGGAAAGGCGGGGAAGTCAGACGTGGAAGGATTCGCCGCAACCGCAACGGCCCTTTTCGTTAGGGTTGCGAAAGACGAAGCCTGAATGCAATTCTTCCTCCACGTAATCCATTTCCGTGCCGAGGATGAACAATGTCGCCTTGGGGTCAATCAAGATGGTTACTCCCTTGTCCTCGAGTATTTCATCCATGGGGCCTTTCTCGTCGGCGAACTCAAGGGTGTAGGAAAATCCGGAGCATCCCTTGGAGCGGATTGCGATGCGTACGCCGAGACTAGGTTTGCCACGGCTGGCAAGCAGGGCCTTGACCCGCTCGGCGGCGGTGTCGGTTAAACTGATCGGCGCCGGGTGGTCGCTCATGATACCCTCAAGGAAAAGTCAAGGTGCCGGCCTTCATTCAGCGGCCTTGATCTTCTTCTCGCCCACGCGTTGTTTGCTCTTGTAATCGGAAACGGCGGCCTTGATCGCATCCTCGGCCAGAACCGAGCAATGAATCTTCACCGGCGGCAGGGACAGGTGTTGGGAGATCTCGGAATTCTTGATTTCGGCGGCGTCGTCAACCGACCTGCCCTTGACCCATTCCGTGACCAGGGAGCTCGAGGCAATGGCCGAACCACAACCGAAAGTCTTGAACTTGGCTTCCTCGATGATTCCATCGCCGTCGACCTTGATCTGCAATTTCATCACGTCGCCGCAGGCCGGCGCCCCGACCAGGCCGGTGCCGACATCGCCGTCATTCTTGTCCAAGGCTCCGATATTGCGCGGGTTCTCATAATGGTCCAGGAGTTTTTTGCTATATGCCATTTGTTGTTCTCCATTCCGTGCCGAATGCCAGGTCCGCCAAGACCGGACCTTAGTGATCGGCCCATTCGATTGATTTCAAATCTATGCCTTCCTGGTCCATTTCCCAGAGCGGGCTCATCTCGCGCAGGTGCTCAACCTCGCCGACAATCCTGTCAACGGCGAAGTCGATGTCTTCCTGGCTCGTAAAACGGCCGAAACCGATCCGCAGACTTGTATGTGCCAAATCCACGTCGACGCCAATAGCCTTCAAAACATAAGACGGCTCAAGCGATGCTGAGGTACAGGCGGAACCCGAGGAAACCGCCAATTCCTTGACCCCCATCATCAGGCCCTCGCCCTCGACAAAGGCGAAACTGAGATTGAGGTTTCCGGGAATGCGATGCTCAAAATCGCCGTTGAGATAAACCTCCGGCAGACGCGCCGTAATGGCTTCGTAAAAGCGGTCGCGAAGCAAACGCAGCCGTTCGCTCTCGGCGCCCATTTCCTTTTCGGCGATAGCGCATGCCGCGCCCAGGCCGACGCATAGCGGACTGGGGAGAGTCCCCGAGCGCATGCCGCGTTCTTGACCGCCGCCGTTGATCATAGCGACCAGGCGGACGCGCGGGCGACGGCGCACGTAAAGGGCGCCGATGCCCATCGGACCATAGGTTTTGTGGCCCGATATGCTCATCAGGTCGATGTTCATGTCTTCCACATCGAGAGGAATCTTGCCGATCGCCTGGGCGCAATCCGTATGGAAAAAGACTTTCCGCTGGCGGCAAAGGGCGCCGATTTCCTTAAGAGGCTGAATGACGCCGATCTCGTTGTTAACGCCCATGATCGAGACGAGCAAGGTGTTCTCGGTAAACGCCGCTTGCAAATCCCGCAAATCAATCAGCCCGTTCTTGCGCACCGGCAGATAGGTCACTTCGAAACCGTCTTGCTCCATGTGGCGGCAGGTGTCGAGTATGCACTTGTGTTCGGTGAGACAGGTGATGATGTGGTTTTTCTTTTCCTTGTAGAACCGCCCGACGCCCTTCAGCGCCAAGTTGTTGGATTCGGTGGCGCCGGAGGTGAAGATGATTTCCTTGGCGTTGGTGCCGATCAGGCTGGCGACCTGGTCGCGGGCCTTTGCCACCGCCGCCTCGGCTTCCCAGCCGAAGTGATGGTTGCGCGAGTGGGGATTGCCGAACTTCTCGGTCCAGTAGGGCGCCATCGCCTCGACGACGCGGGGGTCGGTCGGCGTCGTCGCCTGATAATCAAGATAGAGAGGCGAATTCTGGTTCCAGCGGGGTTTGGCCGCGCCGTTACCGCCTTTGCTAGTGTTGTTGGCCATTGTTTACCTCTTTTCCCGGCAACCGGCGCATCATGCTGCGGCGGCGCCGACAGCGGCGTCCGCCGTGGCGCGAGCCGCCGTCCAGGCCCGGATAAAAACCTCGACATCGTTTTCCATGCTGTTCCAGCCCAGGCTTACCCGGATGGCGCAAGCAGCCAAAGCTTTGTTCACGTCCATGGCTTCGAGCACGTGGCTAATGGCGATCTTTCCGGACGAACATGCCGAACCGGCGCTTACCGCCACGCCGGCAAGATCGAGGGCCATGACCTGGGTTTCGCCGGTCATTCCCGGAAGGGCGAAGCAGCTGGTGTTTGGCAGGCGCTCGCTTGGTGCTCCGAAAACCCTAGCGGCGGGGGCGAGATCGGCAATTCGGCGCTCCAGTCCATCGCGTAGCCGCGCCAGGCCGGAAAACTCTTCCAAGCCGGTCCGCGCCAGTCGGGCAGCAACGCCAAAGCCGGCAATTCCAGGTAAATTCTCGGTCCCGGCCCGGCGTCCCCGTTCCTGGCCACCGCCGAAAGCAACGCCGGCGAGAGGGGCGCCGCTGGCAACCACCAAGGCACCGGTTCCCGCCGGGCCGCAGATTTTGTGGGCCGACAAGGACAGGTAGTCAAGGCCGAGCGCCATCATGTCAACGGGGATTTTTCCCGCTGCTTGCACCGCGTCGCAATGGACCAGGGCGCCATGGCGATGGGCGATTTCGGCGGCTGCCATGACCGGCTGAATGACACCGGTTTCGTTGTTGGCCAGCATCACCGAAACAAGAGCCGGTCCGGCTCCGTCCCCCAACAAGGAGGAGAGCGCTTGCAGGTCGATGACCCCTTCGCCGTCAACGGGAATGATCTCCTGATCCGCTCCGGTCCGCAACACGGAAGGATGCTCCACCGCCGAGACCAGGACGCGTCGGCGGCTAACCCCTCGGATGGCCAGGTTATTGGCCTCGGTGCCGCCACTGGTGAAGACGATGCCAGCGGCGGGTGCCCCCACCAAGGCGGCAACCTCCTCGCGGGCGTCTTCAATGGCCCGGCGGACCAAGCGGCCAAAACCGTGAACGGACGAGCCGTTACCGGTCAACGCGCATGCCGAAGCCATGGCTTCGGCAGATTGCGGCCTGATCGGCGCGGACGCGTTATGATCCAGATAGATGATGCGTTCCATGACGGACAGTTCCGGTTTAATCGCTTGGGGTTGGCTTACTCGGCCGCTACGTAGGCATCGTGCTTGTCGTTGCCGCGGTGAAGGCCGCTGGTTCCCAACAACCGAAGCTCGCAGATGTCGGCCAAGGATACGGAACTCAGGTAAAGGTAGATCTGATTGCCCAATTCCTCCCACAGGTCGTGGGTTAGACATCGGGATTTATCGGTATGGCATCCGCTGGGAAGGCCAGGGTGGCAGCGGGTCGTTTTAAGGGGTTCGTCGACGGCCAGGATAATATCTGAAATCCGCAATTCCTCGGTGCTGCGGGACAATAGATAACCTCCGCCCGGACCGCGCACACTGTTGACCAGACCGCCTTTCCTCAGCTTGCCGAACAACTGTTCCAGATAAGAAAGAGAAATTTCCTGGCGTTCGGAGACATCGGCGAGAGCAACCGGCTTGCCGTTGCAATGGCAGGCCAGATCGGCCATCGCCATCACCGCGTATCGTCCTTTTGTACCCAGCTTCATGGGCCATCTCCTTCAACTGGTGGGCGGCACGGGACCTAACGGCCTCGACCCGGTGTTACGATCCTCTTCCGGAAACCGCGATGGGCTTTTTGGCGTCATTTGCCGTGGATTTCCGGGCGCTTTTTTTATTGCCCGGAGAAAGGCTTTCCCCGAGGCGTTTTTCCAGGGCATCGACGTTGTCCATGAGCGTTTCCACTTGCCCACGGAGGTTGTTTATCGTTTGCACCACCGGGTCCGGACAGTCTCCCGTCGGTGTGCCGTAAGCGACAAAATCCTTGGCTTTCTTTTTATCCTTGGGCATGACCACGCGGGCCGGGATGCCCACCGCCGTCACGCCCGGCGGAATATCCTTGGTGACAACGGCGTTGGCTCCGACGCGGGCGTCCTTGCCCACCGTGATCGGTCCCAACACCTGCGCGCCGGAGCCGATGATAGCGCCGTCGAGAATGGTCGGGTGGCGTTTCTGGTTAACCTGTGACTTGGAATCCACCGACGGCGCGATGCCGCCCAGGGTGACGCCCTGATATAGGGTGACGTCATCGCCGATGAGCGAAGTTTCCCCGATAACTACGCTGTTGCCGTGGTCGATGACGAACCGGCGGCCGATCTCGGCGCCAGGATGAATTTCAATGCCGGTCAGTAATTTTCCGATCTGCGAAATCCACCGCCCCAGAAGACACCAGTCGTGCTTCCACAAGGGATGGCTAAGACGATAAATCATCAAGGCATGGTAGCCCGGATAACAAAGCGCCACTTCCAAACGCGAGCGCGCCGCCGGGTCACGGGCCAAAAATGAATCAATCTCTTCCTGAAATCTCTTGAAAATCATCGCTTCTGCTATATCCTTATTGCTATCGTTCGATGCTCCATGGAATCTTGTCTTCCTCCAGAGACAAAAAAATAACTTTTTTTTGCTCTCTACCAAGAATATAAGATTTCCTACCCTGCTGATCAAGATTAACCGGTAAAGGCTTTAACGCTGTATTTTTTTCTCTGAGTTGAGGCGTCGGGAAAACCCGCTCAACGACAGTGGCTAGGGCCATTAATCGAGAGCCATGCCTGAAGTCATTTTCAACGGCCTTGTAGGTCGTCTTGAGGGTAGCTACCACCACTCCAAACGGCCTTCGGCGCCAATCGCGCTATTGTTGCACCCCCACCCGCAGCATGGCGGCACCATGAATAACAAGGTTGTTTATGCTTTGTATCAAATATTCATGCACCGCAATTTTTCCGTCTTGCGCTTCAATTTCCGCGGTGTCGGGCGTTCCCAGGGCCGTTTCGACAACGGCCAGGGAGAGCTGAACGACGCCGCTACGGCCCTTGATTGGATGCAGGTCCACAATCCCAACGCGACCAGCTGCTGGATCGGCGGATTTTCCTTTGGTGCCTGGATTTCCATGCAATTAATGATGCGCCGCCCGGAGATCAGCGGTTTCATTTCGGTGGCGCCGCCGGCGAGTATTCGCGATTTCTCGTTTTTGGCTCCTTGTCCCTCATCCGGCATAATCATCCACGGCGACGCCGATGAGATCATTCCCATCGATTCGGTCGACAAGCTCAACCAGAAACTCTCAAGCCAGAAAAATATCAGCATCGAATTTCAAATCATCAAAGGCGGCGATCATTCCTTCGCCGGTCAGGTCGACACCCTCAACGGCCATGTTGAAGCCTACTTGAACAAGGCCCTGACCAAAGCGGCCTAGGCGGCGTGGGTATCGCCAAGGCGGCCTACGCTCGCCAATGGCTTCGGCCGATCCATCAACTCAAACCGCGCCAAACTATAACTTAAGCGGTGGACCACTTAAATGGGGGCAGGCCACGTTCCCATTTTTTCAAGGCCGGTGCAGGCGGCCACCGGTCAGTGGCCGGTTGACGCCGGTTGTTGCCGGCAGACTTATCGGTAAACCGTAAAGAGAGCGCACGGCAAGAAAACCAAAGGCCTGGGATTCCAGCACGTCGCCTTGCCAACCCACGGATTCCACCGGCTCCACGGATGTCCGCAAAACCTCTCGCAAGGCCGTCATCAGGGTTTTGTTGTATCTGCCGCCACCGCAGACCAGCCATCGCTTCGGCTGGGTGGTGAAAAAAACCCGCGTCTTGGCCACGGCTTTCGCCGTCAATGCCGTCAGCGTCGCCGCCCCGTCGGCCGGGGAAAGAGCTGATAACCGGGCAAGAGAAAAATCATCCCGGTCCAAGGACTTGGGCGGCGGACGGTGGAAATAGGCATGCTCCAGCAATTCGCCCAGAATATCCTTGTCCACCCGCCCGCCAAGAGCCAGACGGCCGCCCTCGTCCATCGGGCGGTGTATGGTTTTGGCGGTCCAATCGTCGATGAGGGCGTTTCCAGGACCGGTGTCAAAGGCTACAAGTTCCCCTTTCTTGCCGATCCAGGTGACGTTGCCGACACCGCCCAGGTTGAGGACGGCGAGGGGCTTTTCAAGGTCTCCGGAGAGGGCGGCATGGAACAGCGGCGCCAGCGGCGCGCCCTCGCCCCCGGCGGCGATGTCGCGGCCGCGAAAGTCGTCGACGACTGGAATTCCGGTCTGGCACGCCAGCAGGGCCCCGTCGCCGATCTGTCGGCTGATGCCGGCCCGGGGCCGATGGAGAACGGTATGGCCGTGAAAACCGATGACATCGATATCCGCCGCCGCGATACCGTTGCCGGTCAACAGGGTGCGCACCACCTCGGCGTGCTTGAGGGTCAAACGGTGGGCGACGTCCGCGTCTCCATCGCTTCCCAGCAGGCTCCGAATGGATTCCCTGAGGCCGGGATCGTAAGCCACGGTGGCCGCCGGGCCGGTATTTCGCACCCCTTCGCCATCGGTTTCGATGATTGCCGCGTCGATGCCATCCAGCGACGTTCCGCTCATCAGTCCCAGGGCGGTCAGTGGTTGTTGTCTCGTCATGTTTTCCTACTTTGAGCTAGCCGCGTTGTCGGGGCTCTGCGATTGTGGTAATTACCCGCCGTCTCGGCAAGCGCCGGGCAGGAACCACGCCAAGGATACATCGCCGATGACCACTTACCGTTCGGATTTTATTCGCATTGTTGCCGAACGCGGTTTCCTGCACCAGTGCACGGATATGGAAGCCCTTGACGCCCTTGCCTCGAAAAGTCCGGTCACCGCCTATATCGGCTTTGATTGCACGGCGCCGAGCCTGCACGCCGGCAGTCTGGTTTCGATCATGCTGTTGCGTTGGTTGCAAAAAACCGGCCACAAGCCGATCGTCCTGATGGGCGGCGGCACCACCAAGGTCGGCGACCCCTCGGGCAAGGACAAAACCCGCAAGCTTCTCGACGACGACGGTATCGCCGCCAACATGGTCGGCATCAAGGATGTCTTTAAAGCCTTTCTCGATTTCGGAGGCGGCCCGACCGGCGCCCTCATGGTCAACAATGCCGATTGGCTGGACGGCTTACAATATATTCCGTTCCTGCGCGATTACGGGCGGCATTTCTCGATCAACCGCATGCTTGGATTCGACAGTGTGAAGCTGCGCCTTGACCGGCAGCAGCCACTGACCTTTCTCGAATTCAATTACATGATCCTTCAGGCTTATGATTTCCTGGAGCTGGCGCGCCGTCACGACTGCGTCTTGCAAATGGGCGGCTCGGACCAGTGGGGCAATATCGTCGGCGGCGTCGAGTTGGCCCGCCGCCTGGACGGCCGCGCGCTTTACGGCCTGACGACCCCGCTCTTGGAAACCGCTTCCGGCGCCAAGATGGGCAAGACGGCGGCCGGCGCTGTATGGCTCAACAAGGGTATGCTTTCGCCTTACGACTATTGGCAATACTGGCGCAATACCGAGGACGCCGATGTCAGCTGGTTTCTGCGCCTGTTCACCGATTTGCCTATTGCCGAGATCACCCGCCTGGAAGCCCTGGAAGGGGAAGAGTGCAACGAGGCCAAAAAAATTCTTGCCAACGAAGCGACGAAGCTTTGCCATGGAGAAACCGTCGTCGGGGATGTCGCCGCCAGCGCGGCAAGTGTTTTTGAGAATGGCGGCGTTGGCGCTATTGATACCGGCGGCAAACCCGATGGCGCCGGATTGCCGGTTATCGATATCGCGCGGGGAGACCTAGAAGGCGGCATTCCGGCTTTTGAACTGTTGACGCGCGCCGGCCTTGCCGCTTCCAACAGTGAGTCCAGGCGTTTGATCAAGGGTGGCGGCGGCCGTCTCAACGGTGTCGTCATCGGCAATGAATTGCAGTCCGTGAGCATGGACGACATGGGCGATGAAGGGCTTATCAAGCTTTCCGCCGGCAAGAAGCGGCACGCCGTGGTCCGCGCGGTTTAACCTTTTGCGGTTCGGCCACCGCCTTGACCGCCTGAATTCCGGTCGCCCTCGTTGGAATGCCTATGGGCGAAATCATGGGAGAGGAACGAGGTATCGTTGAAGGAGGCGCCGACGCTGGTGTTGGCCTCCTCCACGGCCGTCGGGTCGACAACGGCCACGTTGCGCGCACCGGCGGCCATACGGCCGCTTGCTACGGCCGCGGTCGTTGTTGGCGCTACTTTGACGACCTGGGTCATGTTTGCCCCAAACCTAAGCACCCATGGAAGTAATGAGCGTGGACTTATCGTCAATTTAATTCACTACTTTTTAATATAGACCATTTCGCATCCAAACCTAATATGCGCGGAGGCGGCTGGATAAACTTGGGCGTGACAAAAAACTTCCGCCTTTTGCCGGCGTACTAGACGCCGTCTTTCCGTGGTGCCATATTCACCTCCACCTATGAGAAAGTTAACCTCACCACAGCAATGACTAGGCCGGATGGGAGCGCCATGTATACCGGGACTCGTCTCTACACTTGGCTCAGGGGCGAATGGGTCGGCGTCGACGAGTTCGGCAACCGCTATTATCAGAACAGGAAAAGGCGCCTGCACGGGCGGGTGCGGCGCTGGGTCATGTTCAAAGGTTCGTGCGAGGCTTCCAAGGTGCCGCCTGAGTGGCATGCCTGGCTTCATCACACCTGCGTGGCGCCGCTCAATGAAAGCGCCGCCCAGGCCAGGCCGTGGCAAAGAGGTCACCGGCCCAACATGACGGGCACGGCGGAAGCTTATTTGCCGAAGGGGCATGATTTCAAAGGTGGCCGCCGCGTCGCCGCAACGGGCGACTATCAAGCCTGGATTCCGCGCTAGGATTTAAGCGATGACCACTAACGGCAAGGAAATCATCGTTGGTGGGGCCGCCATGGCCGGCCTTTTCTTGTTGTTCGCCTTGAGTTCCGGCGGCGGTAAAGTATCGGCCGATGGCGGCGGCGATTATTCCGTGCTCGCTACCTTTAACCGCATCGACGGTCTTTTTGAAGGTGACGACGTTCGCATGGGCGGCGTTCGCATCGGCACTGTCGTGGGCTTGTCTCTTGACGAAAACTTCCGGGCGGTGGTCAACCTGAGAATCTCCGATGATGTCAAACTGCCGACCGATACCTCGGCGGCCATTCATACCGACGGCCTGTTTGGGAACAAATACATCGTCTTGGAACCTGGCGGCGAGGAGGCGTTCTTTCAGCCGGGAGAAACCATCACTTTCACCCAGGACTCCATGATCGTCGGCGAGCTTCTGGAATTGATCATCAGCCAGGGCAAGGCGTGGAAGAAAGAGCGGCGAGAAAAAACCGGGAGCAATCCCCCGGCGGCTGTGGAAAAATAGTGAACAGGGCAGGAAGCGATGTTGCTAGAGGGGAGCGTTAATCATGGGTAAACACGCCATCGAAACGGTAATGGGCGCCGTTGTTCTCATGGTTGCCGGGGTATTTGTTTACTTTGCCTACTCCATGGCCGGGGTGAAGGCCGTCCAGGGGTATCAGGTCACGGCCTTGTTTTACAAGATCGGCGGCCTCAAGACAGGCAGCGATGTCCGCGTCAACGGCATCAAGGTTGGTAACGTCATCGAACTCGGTCTCGATTCTGAGACCTACGATGCCGTGGTCACGGTGTCGATCGCCGGTCATCTCCAGCTGCCCGTCGACACGGTTGCTTCAATCGCCAGCGCCGGCCTGATGGGTGGCAAGTATGTGCGCCTGGAGCCTGGCAAGGAAAAGAAATTCATCGCCGCCGACGGCCGTTTCGCCAAGACCAAGGATTTCCGTTCGTTGGAGGATCAAGTTGGTGAAATCATCTTCCTCGCCACTGGCGGCCCGAAATAATTTTACCGCTGCCTTGCATTGGGTGACGGCGGCCGTTGGGCCGCTGATCACCAACGCTTGAGTTTCGCGGCGAGCAAATCAAAGGAGGCTTGAGGATTGTTTCGCTTGGTCGCTTTTTTTGCCGCCGCCGCCGCCGTCTTGCCCGCCCAGGCCAAGCCATACGAGGTTGCGGTGTTACAAGGGCTGGACAAGGTCACGGCCAGGGTTTCTACCATCGAGGCGCCGGTTGGACAGATGATTCGTTTCGGCACACTGGAAATTATTGCCCGCGTTTGTGATAAGCGGCCGCCCGAGGAAACACCGGAAAGCGCTTCTTTCCTGGATATATGGGAGGTTAGGCCCGGCACGGTGGCGGTCAGCCTGTTCCGCGGTTGGATGTTCGCCTCGAGCCCGGCGCTCAGCGCGCTTGAACACCCGGTTTACGACGTCTGGGTGCTCGGCTGCGCTAACAGCTTTTCCAATTCGAACTCAAGTCCCGGCGATTCCGGCTCTGAATAGAATCTGGCCTGTACTTCGAGCGCTTGCGACAGGCGCTCCAGATATTCGCTGGCCGGAATTTCGACGGCTCCGAACCGTTTCAGGTGGTCGGTGACGAATTGGACGTCGAGAAGAACAAAACCACCGTATTTCAGCCGCGCCACCAAGTGAACCAATGCTATTTTCGAGGCATCGGTGACGTGGGAGAACATGCTCTCGCCACAAAAAACTCCGGCCAGCGAAACCCCGTAGAGGCCACCGACAAGGCGGCCCTTCCGCCAGCATTCGACGGAATGCGTAAAACCCAACTTGTGAAGGTCCGTATATGCCTGGATGATTTCATCGTTGATCCAGGTTTCTCGCCGGTTCTTGGCCGACTCGCGGCAAGCCCCGATGACATCGCTAAAAGCGGTGTCGCAACGCATGTCGAAGGGTTTGCCGCGAAGGGTTTTCCTGAGAGATCGTGAAATATGGAAGCGATCCAAGGGAAGGATGCCGCGGGCTTCCGGTTCGACCCAGAAAATGTCCGGGTCATCGCGGCTTTCCGCCATCGGAAAAATGCCAGTAGCGTAAGCCCGCAGCAGCAGTTCCGCCGTCAGTTGACAGGATTGCGGCGGCGGATTGGGCTCAGTCACCCGAGCTCACGAACTTTTCCAGCCAATGGATGTCATAGTCGCCATTGATGACATCCGGGTCCGTCATCAGCTGGCGGTGCAGGGAAATGGTGGTTTCCATGCCATCGATGACGTACTCGTCCAGGGCCCGACGAAGACGCATCAAGCATTCATTGCGGTTGGCGCCGTGGATGATCAGCTTGGCGATCATGCTGTCATAATGGGGGGGGACATTGTAACCCGAATAGAGGGCTGAATCGACGCGCACACCGAGCCCGCCAGGAACATGATAGTCACCAACCCGCCCCGGCGAAGGAATGAAAGTCACGGGATCCTCGGCGTTGATGCGGCATTCGATGGCATGTCCGGATAGGTGGATGTCCTCTTGCCTTAAACCCAAGGGCGCGCCAGCGGCGATACGCACCATCTCGCGGACCAGGTCGAGGCCGCAGATCATCTCCGTTACCGGGTGCTCGACTTGCAGCCGTGTGTTCATCTCGATGAAGTAAAAGGCGCCGTCCTCGTAAAGGAACTCGACGGTGCCGACGCTGCGGTAAGCGATCTTTTCCATTGCCGCGACGACAATGCCGCCGATCTTTTGGCGTTGGTCGTCATTCAGCGCCGGTGACGGGGCTTCCTCCATGAGCTTCTGATGGCGGCGTTGCATGGAGCAGTCCCTCTCGCCCAAGTGGACGACGCTACCGTAGGAGTCGGCAAGGACCTGGACCTCGACATGACGGGCCCGGGCGAAGAATTTTTCGATATATACCCCATCGTCGCTAAAAGCGGCCAGGGCCTCGGTTTTGGCCGTTTGCATGGCTTCCGGCAGCTCGTCCGGCGTTGTCACCAACTTCATGCCACGGCCGCCACCGCCGACGGCGGCCTTGATCAGGACCGGATAGCCGATCTCCTCGGCGGCCTCGAAAGCGGACTTTTCGTTTTTCACCGTTCCACCGGAGTCTGGAACCACCGGAATGCCGTTTTCACGGGCAACCTTCTTGGCGGTGATCTTGTCACCCATCGTGCGAATATGTTCCGGTGACGGCCCGATGAAGGTGAAGCCATGTTCCTCGGCCATGGCGGCGAAGTCGGCGTTTTCGCTTAAAAAACCGTATCCTGGGTGGATGGCGTCGGCGTTGGAAATGGTTGCCGCCGACAAAATTGCCGGAATGCAAAGATAGCTGTCTCGTGCCGGTGGTGGCCCGACGCAAATCGTCTCGTCGGCAAGGCGGACATGCATGGCGTCAACATCGGAAGTCGAGTGGACCGCCACCGTACGGATGCCCATCTCGCGGCAAGCGCGGAGAATCCTCAGAGCAATTTCCCCACGGTTGGCGATCAGGACCTTTTCGAACATTGGTGATGTCTTACTCGATGATCATCAGGGGTTCGCCGAATTCCACCGGCATTCCATTGCCGACCAGGACTCGGGTTACCTTGCCATCTTTTGGCGCCTTGATGGGATTGAACACTTTCATGGCTTCGATCAACAGCAAGATGTCGCCCTCGCCAACCCTGTCTCCGACCTTGACGAAGGGCTGAGAGTCCGGATCCGGCGTGATGAAGACCACACCGACCATTGGTGAAACCACGACTCCCGGATGATCGATGGCGGATTCCTCGCCGGGTTCTGTTTCGGAGACCGGTTGAGCGGTATCGGCGGTGGCGGGTATGGCGGCAACGACCTCCGGCTTGGCGGCGGTGGTCTTGACGACGCGCAAATACCAGTCCTTGTCGCCGTATTCGATTTCGGTCAGGCCCGTCTCGTCCAAGAGGTTGGCTAGTTTGCGGACCAAGTCGGCGTCGATATCGGTCTTCGGAGGTTTAGCCATCGTCCTTGTCAATCCTGTTTCCTGGTTCCGAGCAAGTGCGCCGCCGCTTCCAAGGCCAATTCGTAACTCAGCCCACCGAAACCGCAAATCACCCCCCGAGCCGCTTTCGAAACGTATGATTCATGACGGAAACTCTCGCGTTGGAAGATATTGGAAAGATGCACTTCAATGACCGGCGTCCGGCAGGCCAAAAGGGCGTCAAGAAGGGCTACGGAGGTATGGGTATAGGCGCCGGCGTTGACGATCAAGGCGGCGTGGTTGCCTTCTGCTTGTTGTATCCAGTTAACCATTTCGCCTTCCGAGTTGCTCTGGCGGAATTCGACTGAAAGGTCAAGGGCGGCGGCTCGTTTGACGCAGGTGGCTTCGATATCAGTCAGGGTTTGGCCGCCGTAAACCTCCGGCTCGCGCGTGCCCAGCAAATTGAGGTTGGGTCCGTTGAGGACCAAAACGGAAAGGGCCATCGGTTTCGGAAACATCCCTGGATTGAAGGAAGCAGTTTATACCACGCGTCCAGCCTTGTGTAACATAGACTTTACTGGAATTGGAACCATCGCGGATAGCTCGGCCCCCTTTGGCAATTTCCGTCGTGACCGCTCCTTGGCCAAGAGGAGGTTCAAATCTCTTTCCAAATGTTTTATGTTGAAATCCTACTTGCAGACACGCTCCTGGGTGGATTCAATTATTTAGTCCCGTGGCGCCACTTTCCGGCGACAAAACAAACCAGACGGATTCCCAACCCTTTGGGGACGGATAATCGAGGCGAAGAAAGACCTTGAGGAGATAATAAATGAGCAATGGGCCGACCGGTAAAATCTATTTGGACGAAGACGAGGATTTTTCCGGAACACAAGCCTTTGGCCGCCGCGTTGTTACGTCTGTGCGCTATTCCACCGACCCCCGTGACATCGGATGGGTGAAAAAGAACGTCCCTTGCCAGACGGCATGTCCGGCTGACACCAACGTTCCCGCGTACATCAGCATGATCAGCGAGCAGCAGTTTGGCCGCTCCTACGAACTCAACCGTTTGGCTAACGTTCTTCCGGGCGTTCTCGGCCGGATCTGTTCGCGCCCTTGCGAGGACAAGTGCCGGCACGGTTGGCCGGGCAATGGTGATCCCGTCGGCATTTGCCATCTCAAGCGCGTCGCCGCCGACTTCAAACCGTTCGGCCACCGGATCAGTGAAACCCTGTTTACGCCATCGGGCAAGCACATCGCCATTGTTGGCGGCGGACCAACAGGCATCGCCGCCGCCCATGACCTGACGACGCTTGGTCACGATGTGACCATCTATGAGCGTGAAGATAAACCTGGTGGCATGCTTGCATATGGTATTCCGGAATTCCGCCTTCCCCGCGACATGCTGGAAGTGGAACTGCGCAATGCCATTCGCCTTGGCGTCGACCTCAAGACCGGGGTTTCCGTCGGACATGGCGATAACGACATCCCCCTTGCTTGGTTGCGCGACAACTATGATGCCGTTCTTCTCGCCACCGGCTGCATGGCGGCAACGCGTCTGCCCTTGGATGGAAGCAAGGAAGGACGGGATCTGGCCCGGGTCACGCCCGGCGTCGAATATGGGTTGGATTTCCTCATCGACCTGCACCGCGGCGTCAAGAAAACCGTTGGCAAAAAGGTATTTGTCGTCGGTGCCGGGTTTACCGCCCTCGATTGTGCCCGTGTCGCCCGCCGTTCGGGCAGCGAAGATGTGACTATCCATTTGCGCACTACAGAGGAATACATTCCCGTCACCAAGGAGGAAATCTTCCAGGCCAAGCGCGAGGGCGTCAATATTCTTGGCCTGCGCACGCCGGTGGGGCTGATAACCGGGGCGGGAGGGGAATCCCGCGGTGTCCGTTTCATTCAGAACCGCCTCGGCGGTTGGCGCAAAAACGGACGGCGCCAAGCCATCCCCATCGAAGGGTCCGAGTTCGAGGAATCCTGCGATACCCTGATCATCGCCATTGGCCAGAAAACCATCACCGACTATCTTGACCAGCCAGTCAAACTGGATAGCTGGAAAAGCGTCAAGATCGGCGAGGACGGCATGACTTCCATCAACGGCATGTTTGCCGCCGGAGACTTCGTCAACGGGCCGACCACCGCCATCGATGCCATTGGCCATGGGCGCGCCATTGCCCTCAAGATGGATGCTTGGCTGATGGGCCGGGTGCGCCGCAAGCAAGTGGTCAAGGTGGAAGCCGTGGATGGACCCTTGCACGAACGTTCGTTTGATTTCATTTCCCGCCAGGAGATGCCGACGACGCCTCTGAAGGGCCGCTTTCGAGGACCCTCCGCCGAAGTTGAAAAGGGCTTAGGGATTAAGCAGGCTTCAGAGGAGGCCAAGCGTTGCTATCTCTGCAACCACCGCTATGAAATTGATATCGACAATTGTATTTACTGCCGGGCCTGTATCGAAGTGGCGCCGCGCAATTGCATTAAGCTGGTTGAAGGGATCGAAATAAAAAAGGACGGTACTTACGGCGACCTCCGGGAGGCCAGGGAGTGGGACAAAGTGGGCGCTATCTGGATTGACAACAACGAATGCATTCGTTGCAGTGCTTGTTACAAGGTTTGTCCAACAAAATGCATCTCTATCACTAATTATGAAATATCTTGCCAGGACATTTCCGGCAAAAAAGGCAAGGGCAAATGAGCCATCCGCCGCATTACGTGATCATCGGCGCCGGCGCCGCCGGTTGCGAGGCGGCCTTGCACCTGCGCCAACGCGATCCCTGCAGCCGCATTACTTTGATCGCTGGCGGCAAGTTGCTGTTTATCAACCGCTACGAATTGCCCAAGGTTTTCCACGGCGTCAACGACTGGCGCGAACTACTCGTCCATCCGCCGGAATTCTACGATGAGCAGCGGATTACCTTGCGCCGGGACACCTGGGTCACCCGTGTCGATCCCAAGCGCCGGGTGGTCGGTCTTCGCCACATGGAGTGGGTGGCTTACAGCAAGCTTCTGGTGGCCAGCGGCGGTGGTGGTTACCTTACCGAGGACTTGCGTGAATTCCGTTCCCTGATGAACGGGTTCGCCACTTTTGAGGACGCTATCCGGGTACGCCAGGCATTGCCCAAGAAAGGCACGGTCATAATGCTCGGCGGCGACATGATGGGCCTCGATCTGGCGCGCACCCTGGTGGGGGCGGGGTTTAAAGTAACCTTAATCGCGGGCGAGCAGCTTTTTTGGCCCCATAACGTCAAGCCTAAGGACGCGCCCGGCTTCGTCGCCGCCTTGAAGCATATGGGATTGGAGGTCGTCCTCGGCCGCAAGGTAGCGGGGATCAAAGCGGGAACCAAGGAAAAACCTTCCCGGCGCGTCATCCTCGACGATAGCAGCGATCTATACGGTGACGCCGTCATGCCCTTTTGCGGCCTGATGCCGTCGCTGGAGTTTATGGTCGGCGCTGGCGTCGATATCGAGCGCGGTTTGCTGGTCAACCCGAGATTGCAGACCACTAACAGCAATATCTGGGCGGGGGGCGACGTTTGCCAGATCTGGTCGCCGGAGGAAAACCGCTACCGTTTCTACTATGGATGGAAGCATGTCAAGGAAATGGGAAGGGTTGCAGCCTTCAACATGACTGGCGGCGACGAGGCGGTCAGGACGTATCAGGAAGACGAGCTATTTCTGAACGATAAAGGTGAAATCGATTCGCCTTTATGGGAATTCGATTAGGAACGAACCATGACGGTCGCGCGCCAAACCGCAACCGATATCCAAATCGCTATTTGCGGCGCTGCTGGTGACGGCACCATCGCTGCCGGCGATATCCTGAAGCGGGCGATGGCGAAAGCCGGCTACAAGGTCATCGCATTTGATATCTATCCACCTGAAATCCGCGGTTTTGGCAAATGTATCGCGCGCGTCAGGTTTACCTCCGAGCAGGTCTACTCGTTGAAACCACAATCCGATGTGCTGATTTCACTCAATGATTCCCACGCTATTTCCCATGTCGGCGAGGTCGGTGATTTTGGCGCCATTATCTACGAGGCCACTCCCATCGCTACCGTTGCTGATGGTGCCCATATCTCTTCGCACCTGTTGCCTTCGCATCTCCCTTACGGAGTTGCCTTTCGCAACATTTCCGAACGCACGACCGGCAGTGTCAGGTCGCGCAATTTTGCCGCTGTCGGTTATCTGGCCGGGCTCTACAGTATGCCGCGGCCCGTTTTTCACCAGACCATCGCCGAAAAGTTCAAGACCAAGGCCGCCGCCGTAACCACCGACAATATCACCGCCTTCGACGCCGGTTTCGAAGCCGGCGCCGCCACCTTCAAGCTTGATTTCAATTCCATCACCGCGCCGCCGAAGAAAGGCAAAGGGGCTGATTTGGTTATGATGAGTGGCAATGGCGCCGTTGCCAAAGGGTGTTTGGAGGCCGGAATCGATGCCTTCTTCGGCTATCCCATCACCCCGGCAACCTCGATCATGGAACGCCTTGCCGTCGAGTTGCCGAAACGCGGCGCCAGGCTTTTGCAGACGGAGGATGAAATCTCCGCAATAGCCGCCACCATCGGCGCCGGTTATGCCGGTTCGCGGGCGGCGACGGCGACGTCCGGCCCCGGCTTTGCCCTGATGACGGAAATGATGGGGCTTGCCGCTATCGCCGAAGTGCCTGCGGTGATTTTTGTCTCCCAGCGGGGCGGGCCCAGCACCGGCATGCCGACCAAGACCGAGCAATCAGATCTCAACCTGGCGGTATTCGGCGCCGCTGGCGATGCTCAGCGTATCGTCTTGGCGCCGACCAACGTCGAGGGCTGTTGGAAATGCGCTGGCAGGGCCTTCGAAATGGCCGAGAAATACCAGACACCGGTGGTTGTGCTGTTGGACCTCTATCTTTCCAACCGTTACGAGGCAGTGACACTGCCCGTCACCAACCCGTTCACGGCCGATTGCCGCAAGACGGCCGGCAAACGGGACAAGGCCATGCCTTACCGCCGTTACCAGATCACAAGCGACGGCGTCAGCCCCTGCGCTGTGCCCGGCGACGAAGGCTTACAGCATACTATTACCGGTCTTGAGCATGACGAGTCAGGGCGTCCCAGCGACCATCCCGATGTTCACCAGAAAATGAGTCAAAAACGCCATGACAAGTTTAAATCCGCCGTCAAATATCCCGGCATTAAAATCACCAAGCGTTTTGGCGATAAAGGCAAGGTCGAGGTGGGGGTGCTTGGCTGGGGCTCGACCTTTGGCGAGATTTTGGAGGCGATGATCCATGCCAGGAAGAAAGGCATTCGCTGCGCTGCCATGAAGGTGGTGATGCTGTCGCCATTGCCGGTCGCTCCCATCGCCTCTTTTTTCGCCGCTTGCGACGAGATCCTGGTGCCGGAGCTCAATTACGAAGGGCAGTTTGCCAACTTGGTGTCAAGTGCCTTGGGACGACCCGTTAACAGGCTTAACCGGGTTCCGGGAACGCCCATGCATGTGGACGACATTATTGGCGAAATCAGGAGGTTGGCGGTAAAAGGCCACCACCGCCAGCCTGCCGCCGCCGAATAAGGAGCCGACATGATGGACATCAAACCACCGGTTTATATAGAGGAAAAGCTACAAGAAATCAGCCATAGTGGCCGCCTTGATTACCGCTCCAAGGCCCTGCCGACTTGGTGTCCTGGCTGTGGTTATTTCGCCATTGCCGAGGGGGTAACGTCGGCGTTGACCGGTCTTGCCATTGACCCCAGCCAGGCGGTGGTTGTGTCCGGCATCGGTTGTTCCTCGCGTTTCCCGTTCTTTATCAACACATATGGTTTTCATACCCTGCACGGGCGTTCCCTGCCGGTGGCAACCGGCATCAAAGTCGCCAATGAAAAGCTGACGGTGATTGCGGTTAGTGGCGATGGTGATACATTCGCCATCGGCGGCGCCCACATTTCCCATGCCGCTCGACGCAACGTCGACATGACATTCATCCTTTTCGACAACGGGATCTATGGGCTGACCAAAGGGCAAACATCGCCCACTTCGACGCTGGGCTTCAAGACCAGCAGCACCCCTTACGAGAACCGGGACATGCCGCTAAATCCGTTGATGATGCTGCTGTCCTACGGGGCCGGCTGGATCGGTCAAGCCTATGCCGGACGCCAACACCATTTGGCTGGGATGATCGAGCAGGCCATCGCCCATAGTGGGTTTTCCTATCTGCATGTGCTTTCACCCTGCGTCACTTTCGACAAGACATCGAAAACATATAAAGCGCTGGACACGATAGTGCGCGATCTGCCGGACGATCATGACAGCTCCGACCTACTCGCTGCCATGGCCCAAGCCAGGCAAACCGATCATCCGGCGCTGGGGCTATTTTTTCGCCAGCTTCGCCCGACACTGGGTGATGGGCTTGATGATATCGGCCGTTTAGCGCGGGCGCAGGCAAAAGGCGGTCAAGGCCGCCCAGGAAAGGCGGAGCGGGCCGGCACCGGCTAAATACGAAAAGCACAAGCGGGCATTTGTAAGAGGACGGATTTTCCCATGCGTGTGACCATCAATGGCGAGGAACGATGCTTCGATGTCTCGCTTACCGTAAAACAACTTCTTGGCCAAATCGGCATCGATTCCCGCAAAGTGGCGGTGGAACGCAATCTCGAGATTGTCCCCAGATCCCAATACGAAGAGGTTTCCCTAGGCGATGGCGACCGGTTGGAAATCGTTCACTTCATCGGCGGTGGCGCCTCGGACGAGGCGGGAGCCGGCCATGAGGATACCTTCGAGGTGGCGGGCCGGCGGTTCACCTCGCGGCTTCTCGTCGGCACCGGCAAATACAAGGATTTCGAAGAGACCAAGGCCGCTATCGAGGCGTCGGGTGCGGAAATCGTCACCGTCGCCGTCCGCCGGGTCAATATCACCGATTCCAATCAGCCGATGCTGATCGATTACCTGGATCCTAAAAAGTATACCTATCTGCCCAACACGGCGGGCTGTTATACAGCCGAAGAGGCCATGCGCACCTTGCGTCTGGCCCGCGAGGTCGGTGGCTGGGACTTGGTCAAGCTGGAAGTGCTGGGTGATCGGCAAACCCTCTATCCGCATATGCCCGAGACCCTGGAAGCGGCTGAAATTCTTATTAAGGAAGGCTTCAAGGTCATGGTCTACTGCACCGACGACCTGATCATGGCGAAGCGCCTGGAAGATATTGGCTGTGTTGCCATCATGCCTTTGGCGGCTCCAATCGGCTCTGGACTCGGTCTTCAGAATTCCATCAACATCCGCCTGATTGTCGAGCGGGCGTCGGTGCCGGTACTGGTCGACGCCGGTGTCGGCACCGCATCGGATGCCGCTATTGTCATGGAGTTGGGTTGCGAAGGGGTGTTGATGAACAGCGCCATCGCCGAGGCCAGGGAGCCGGTGAAAATGGCTATCGCCATGAGAAAGGCGGTGGAGTCCGGGCGCTTGGCCTATCTCGCCGGGCGAATGCCTAAGAAACGTTACGCCGATCCCTCATCACCGCTGGCCGGGTTGATTTGAGGAACGCCCCGGCGGCGTTTCGCGGGAGAGTCGACCGTGACCTCGAAAATAGAAAATTTCCTGGCTCGGCGCGCACCCGAAACACCCTGCCTTGTCGTCGATCTGGAGGCGGTGGCGGAAAATTACCGGCGTCTCGGCCGGGCTTTGCCGCTGGCCCGGATTCATTATGCTGTCAAGGCCAACCCGGCGCCGCAAATTCTTACAACCCTGGCTGGTCTGGGCTCATTTTTTGATGCCGCCAGCGCTTCCGAGATTGACGACTGCCTGGCCGCTTCGGCGCCACCCGAAAATATTTCCTTTGGCAACACCATCAAGAAGCAAACGGACATCGCCCATGCTTTTCGGAGGGGAGTCCGGCTGTTTTCTTTCGACAGTGACGAAGAACTGGGTAAATTGGCCGCCGCCGCGCCCGCCTCGCGGGTCTATTGCCGCATCCTGATGGCGGGAGAGGGGGCAGATTGGCCGCTATCGAGGAAATTCGGTTGCCAATTGGACATGGCCCGCAACCTGATGATTCGCGCCGCTGAACTTGGCCTCGATCCCCATGGCGTCTCGTTTCATGTCGGCTCCCAACAGACTGATTCCGATCAATGGCGGCTTGCGGTCGGCAGGGCGGCAAAAGTTTTTTCGGACTTGGCCAAGGCCGGGATCAAACTCGGAATGATCAACCTTGGCGGTGGGTTTCCCGTTCGTTACCGGCGGGATATTCCCGCTTTCGAGCATTATGCTGAGACCATCATGCAAGCGATGAACCGGAATTTTGGCAATAATCCGCCAGAGATGATCATCGAGCCGGGGCGCTGCATCGCCGCCCCTGCCGGGATTATCGAGACGGAAGTGGTGCTGGTCTCGCGCAAGTCCTACGATAAAAAGGAGCCGCGCTGGATGTATCTGGACGTGGGCCGGTTCGGCGGGCTTGCCGAAACCATGAACGAATCCATCGAGTATCCTATTCGCTCACCCTATAATGGAGGCAAGAAAGGGCCGGTGGTGCTGGCCGGGCCGACTTGCGACGGCGCCGACATTCTTTACGAAAAGGCCGCCTACAGCTTGCCTTTGGACTTGAAAGCCGGTGACCGCCTCCAGCTGCTTGCCGCCGGCGCCTATACCACCACGTACGCCTCCGCCGGTTTCAACGGTTTCGGCCTGCCCGGGGAATATTATATTTGAGTGCCTAGCGGTCTATTCTTTTACTTTTTTCACCTTGATGGGCTGCAGCATGAAGGCGGGAACATGGCCGCCCATGCCGACTTCCGGCTTGTCATGGTTACGGCTGGTTTGGTCATGCCGTTCTTTGCGGAGGCTGGGTGAATGGACCGGTTTGGCGTCTCTTTTACCGGCCTCCTCGCCACCGGGTTTGCGCCGTCGTCCACGTCGGCGGTGGCCTTTACCGGGGGCGGCTGGCTTGATGTTGCCGGCGCTACCGTCGCCCACGTTGGTGTGGGGAATTTTCTTACCGATCAGCTTGGTGATAGCCTCCAGGTGCTTGCCATCCTCGGGCCCGGCAATTGTGAAGGCGCGGCCCTCTTTGCCGGCTCGTCCGGTGCGGCCGATGCGGTGTACGTAATCTTCGGGGTGGCAGGGAACATCAAAATTGAAGACATGGCTCATTTTGACGATATCAAGACCGCGGGCGGCGACATCGCTACAAACCAGTAGCTTGAACTCGCCCGATTTGAAACGGTTCAGAGTCTGCATGCGCGCCGGCTGATCCATGTCGCCATGCAGCTGGGAGGCATCATAACCATGGCGGACGAGCGAACGGAACAGAATCCCAACATCGCGTTTGCGGTTGCAGAAGATGAGGGCGTTTTTAACCTCTTCGGCGTTGATCAAGCGGCGCAGGGCGGCCCGTTTTTCCTTGTGAACGTTGCTGGGCCGGTGGCCGTTCCCGGGCTTGATCATCACCAACCCCTGAGTGACGGTTTCGGCTGGCGTCGCTGGTTGGGCGACGGAAATCTCTTTGGGGTTGATCAAAAAAGCCTCGGCGAGGTGGCGGATTTCCTTTGGCATGGTGGCCGAAAAAAATAGGGTCTGGCGCATTTTCGAGATTAGGGAAACGATGCGCTCGACATCCGGGATAAAGCCCATGTCCAGCATCCGGTCGGACTCGTCGATAACCAGGATTTTGACATCGCTCAATAACAAACGGCCGCGCTCGAAAAGGTCCAAAAGCCGCCCAGGCGTGGCGATCAGCACGTCCGGGCCCCGGTCTATGGCCCTGACCTGATCATTGATCGACGTTCCGCCGATCAACAGCGCCATGCTCAGCTTGTTATGCTTGCCGTATATGTCAAAACATTCGGACACTTGCGCCGCCAGTTCCCGCGTCGGCTCGAGAATGAGGGAACGGGGCATGCGTGCCTTGGCGCGGCCCGCCGCCAGGATGTCGATCATCGGCAGGGTAAAAGAGGCGGTCTTGCCCGTGCCCGTCTGGGCGCAACCCAAAATGTCCCGTCCCATGAGGACATAGGGAATGGCCTCGGCCTGAATCGGCGTGGGTTCGGAATAACCCGCTTCGCCGACGGCGCGTAAGACTTGTTGACTCAGTCCTAGGTCAGAAAAGTTCATTCGGTCCGATTCGACCGGTAATCAAAGGAAGGCATTCGACAATGGATATAGCATTGGCGCCGGATATTAGGCTTTCCGGGGCTGCTGTCAATCTTCCTGGTCGCCTCCCCCCGGTGCGCCGATACCATCCAGGTCTTGGCGAAAGGGGGCGTATGGATTAATTATTACCCACATCGTAACTAATATAGAGAACCCGCCCATGCTGATCACGGCCGACCAATCCTGCCTGTTGATCGTCGATGTTCAGGCCAAACTGGCGGCCGCCGTCGAGGGATGCGGGCGGGTCATCGCAAATTGTGCCATGCTCATGCGAGTGGCGGCCCGCTTGCGGGTGGCGGTTCTGGTTTCCGAACAATATCCGAAAGGGCTCGGGCCGACGGTTCCGGAACTGGCCAAACTGGCGCCCGCCGGCTCGCTGATGGCCAAGGAGCATTTCTCCTGCATGGGGGATGCCGGTTGCGCCGGACGCATCCAAGGTCTTGACCGTTCCCAAGTTGTCGTTGCTGGGATCGAAGCTCATGTTTGCGTTCTGCAGACGGCGTTCGGATTGATCAATGAGAGCCGTGAGGTTTTTGTTGTCGCCGATGCCGTTTCATCACGCTCGGCGGAAAATTGCCGGCTGGCCCTTGACCGCCTGCGCGACGGCGGCGCCTCGATCGTCACCACGGAAATGGTTCTTTTTGAATGGGTGGGCCGCGCCGGTACGCCGGAATTCAAGAAACTTAGTGAAATGCTGAAGAACAAGCCGGCATAATGGCCGGATACCCAATCCGGACAGGTCACGATTAGATCATGACGGTCCTCCGCCTCTCGGTTGCGGCTGGCGGAGAAAAACAAAAATAAAGGTTTCAATCACGGCGTCACGCCCTATACTGGATGTTAATTGGCGCCACATGCCTTGGCGTATCATGAGATTGGCGTACCACTTGAGATTTGCTTACTGTAACGTCTTGCTCGGCTATCCCATGAATTGTGACACCAAGAACAAGCGCTCCGACATGGAGTGTGCGATATAAGCAACATAAGGCAAGGATAACTCATGGCTGTTGGAACTGTGAAATGGTTTAACCCGGTCAAGGGGTACGGCTTCATTGAACCCGAAGACGGCGGGAAGGACGCATTTGTCCATATCTCCGCTGTCGAAAGCGCCGGTCTGTCAACCCTCCGCGAGGGCCAGAAAGTCGAGTACGAACTTATTTCCGGCAAGAACGGAAAGACCGCCGCCGAGAACATCGTCTCCCTCGACTGAGACGAGGGATCAGACCAATCCTATCCATAGCGGTATGTTTGTCCGAAAGGGGGCGGGGGCAAGACTTCTTACCCTTTCCTACAATGACCGTATGCCGTCACCCGTACGGCTGGGCAAGTCATGCCACGTAAACCCAATTATGGATTTGAACGCCGGGAACGCGAACGCGTGAAGGCTGAAAGGCGCCGTAAGCGCCAGGAGGTCAAGGCGGCGCGGTCGAAGAAAACAAAGACCGAGGAGGCCGAGAAGACCGGGGAGCAAGTAGAGCAGGAAGAATAGTCTTACTTTTTTCTGTCATGACCGGTTGGACGAGATATTTTTCATCCCTACGTTCGAGACGAAAAGCCTCGGTGCATAGGCAAAAACGGGGCCCCGCGGGCCCATCTGTCGATACGATGAGACGGTGTTTCAGACCGTGGCCTATATGTCCAAGACGGGGACCACCCATGAATATTCCCCTGGCCGGGAAGACCATTGGCTTCGATTCCCAGCCGGTGGAAATTGTTTGTGAACCCGCCCTCGTCCCCCCTTAATTCTTCCGATGAATTCCCCGGCCGGGCCACGCAGGCAGCAAATTATGTATCCTTCTTGGCGGGAAGCCGATGTATCTTGTTACTGTCTTTGTCTGTGGCATCCCCTTGTTTCGATGATGGTTTTTCAACGATAGCCCATAACATTAGGGAATGATGGAATGTCCGGCCTGATTATGCCCTACCGGGGAGTCCTGCCACGTACCGCGAAAAATGTTTTTGTTGCCGCCACGGCCACTGTTATTGGCGATGTCGAGATCGGGGCGGATAGCGGCATCTGGTTCGCGGTCGTCCTCCGTGGAGACGTCAACGAAATCCGTGTCGGCGAGGGCACCAACATCCAGGATGGGACCATTGTCCACGTATCGTCTGGGCGGGTCGGGAGTTCGGCCAGACTGGGCACTTTCATCGGTTCCGGCGTTACCGTCGGCCATACGTCCATTCTCCATGCCTGTACTATTGGCGACGATGCCTTTATCGGCATGGGGGCGACAGTGATGGATGGGGCCGTGGTCGAGGACGGCGCCATGGTTGCTGCTGGCGCCCAGGTGACGCCCGGCAAGCGGGTCAAAAGCGGCGAGCTTTGGGCCGGTTCCCCGGCCCGGCATTGGCGCGACCTGAGCCCTGATGACTTGGACAGTATGGCCAATTCAGCCACTCATTATATCGAACTGGCTCGCGAATACCGAAAAGCAGCCGGCTGACAGGCGGCCACTGGGATTGGCCGGGTGGCTCTTGTGCTGCTCGCCGATTCTAACGAAAAGTGGATTTTACTCCGCCCGCGCCTTTGCGCCCACCCCATTACATCGGCGCTGGAGGCCACTTCGGAAGCGCCCTCAAACGCTTGACCATGGCCTAGTTTCGGCCAGAGAGCGCAAAAAAGATGCCACTCAAATGAAAACATCGGGACGTTTGGTTGATCGTCTCCCGGTCAATCCACTATGATCAGGGGAAATTTGAGGATGGCTTTGGAAAATCCGGCAAGTCCATTATCCTGCCGGGGAGGAACGCCTTTTGCCGGGCAATTTTAAGTCAGAATGTTTGGAGATCGTTAACCAAATTCCTGCAATAAAAATCAGGTGAATATAAAAATGGCAAATTTTTATGGCTGATTTTTGTTATATACTGCGGAAGAGGGGTCCGGCGGCCATGGCGATAGAAGAATCCAGGCAATTTGCGTTTAAACGGTCCAGCGGCCCGGTTTTTCTGGGTCTGCTTTTGCCGCTGTTAATATTGTTGAGCGGTTGTTCCGAAGTTCCCGACGCAGCTAATCCCGTCGAATTGTACAAAAGGACGGCGGACTTTTTTACCGGCGAGGGTAAAGATGAACAGACCGCCAAGGAAGCTGGGAAACGACAAAGTATTCTTGTCGCCGACAGGGACAAGCCCCCGCCGGGCGCAGATCAACCGTTCCCGAAATTGTCATCGGTGCCGGCCCGGCCGTCTCGTGGGCTGGTCGGCGACACCGAGCGGCGAGAATACGTCAAACCCGTTTCCCGTCAAGGCAAACCGGCGCAATCCCTTGCTTCCGAGGCAACCGCCATGGCGGTGCCTCCCGCTCCGCCACCCGCTGCCATATCCACCACTCCCGTGACGCCTGTCCCCATCGCTCCAGCTTTTTTGCCTCCACCAGCCACGGCCGCGTCTTTAGCGCCGCCGTCGCCGTCTACAGTGCGAAAAATTTATGAATCCCAGTTGGCTCAGCGTTTACCGGAAAAGAGTGAAGCGGTGATATCGCCAAGAAGTAGCATGCCAGGGCTGCCGCAACTGTCTTCCGGGTCGCAACGGTTTGCGACGGTGGTTATTTCCTCCTCGGGGGTGGAACAGGCGTCCGCCTCGCCTGCAATGACGTTGCCGAGCACGGCTCGCGCTTTGCCGTCGGCGGAACAGCCAGAGCAGGCGCCTGCAAGCAAATCAATTGCCGTGCAAGGCGGACTCAAGGTGGCGACCATCCAGTTCCCAAATGGTTCTTCTCGCCTTAGTGCCCGGGACCAGCGTATTCTCGGTAACGTCGGCACAATCTATCGTAAGCGCGGCGGTAAGTTACGGGTGGTTGGCTATGCCAGCAGCCGGACTCGCAGCATGGATCCCATCAAACACAAGATGGTCAACTTCCAGATTTCGGTGGCCCGCGCCGATAGAATAGCCAGTGAGCTCATCCGGTTGGGTGTGCCGGCGTCGCATATCCGGGTTGTTGCCATGTCCGATGGCAATCCGCTTTACTTCGAGTTTATGCCCTCGGGCGAAGCGGGCAATCGCCGCGCCGAGATTTATATCGTAAATTAATTGGCGGGCCCTCTGCCGCGAAAAAATGGACTAGAAAGAAGAGGGGGCTGGTCGCAATCGGTTAGGAACTCCAACTCGCGCCGCATTCCAACTCGCACAAGACCATCGCGGGGTATCACTGGCGCCGTTTTGACGGTTGACAACCTGGCCGGTTTATGTAAATTCACATTTCCATAAGATGTATCTTATATACATGTTTAAAAGAAAATTGTTGTGATGGTTTTGTTGAGTGGGTTCAGTGTGAGCTTGATATTGGGACGACGTGCAACAGCTCTGTGTCGCTGATTTGTCAAAGAAAATGCTGTTAAAAAGGAGCGGAAAATGAGTGTTTCAGCGGAAAAAAACAGCGGAGATCATGCGCCTGCACTGAAGAAGTGGGGACCTCTTGCCGAACAGGGGGCTGCCCCCGCCCAATACAATCTTGCTATGCTTTACTATAACGGAGAAGGTGTCCCGAAAAACTATGAGATTGCCTTCAAGTGGTTCAAACTCGCCGCCCAACAAGGTCTTTCCCGTGCCCAGTACAGTCTGGCTTTGATGTACTTGCAGGGAAACGACACCATGAAAGATTACACTCTTGCCCATATGTGGTTGAATATTGTTGTTTCTCAGGGATTTGAGGAAGCCAAGGAAGATCGAGATAAAGTTGAAAAATTGATGACTCCCGAGCAACTCGAAAGCGCACGGAAGCTTTTCCGCGAATGGATAGAGGAACACGGGGAATAGCCAGCGCAAATACCCCATATTACCAAATTATGGGGTTTAGCGGCGATATTGCCGAGAACTTCCAGACGACGGGTAAACAGCGGTCATTCTCCGGGAATGACCGGACCGCGTCGTCTCAAAATCCCCTTCCATGGATACGATCCACCATTTCCAAGTGGTTTCCGGAACAAATTGCCCTGTCTTAAGTGCGCAGGAAATGACGCTGAGACGTGGTTTTGAGCGGCTGGCTGTCAATGGTGCCCGCTCCGACGTTGATAATCCCGGCGAGGAGTTTCAGTCCACATCTTGTGTCCCCATCTGTTTGATGGCACGATGACTTACTTTCCTCGGAAATGGATTGAGACCTTGACATAAAAGACGAATAAGCCACATCACATGGAACAGGAATTTCACCGTATCCGGCGTTTGCCGCCCTACGTGTTTGCCGAGGTCAACGCAATGAAAGCCCGTGCCCGGGCCGCCGGCGAGGACATCATCGATTTTGGCATGGGCAACCCGGACAGTCCGACGCCGGCCCATATCGTCGATAAGTTATGCGAGACGGTGCGCAATCCGCGTACCCACCGCTATTCCAACTCGCGTGGTATTCCAGGCTTGCGCAAGGCCATCGCGCGGTATTACGGACGCCGTTTCGGCATCGATGTCGATGCCGAAACCGAAACAATCGTCACCTTGGGTTCCAAGGAAGGACTGGCTAACTTGGCGTCGGCCATATCCTCTCCCGGTGACGTGATTTTATCGCCAAATCCCAGCTATCCCATCCATCCCTTTGGTTTCATCATTGCCGGCGCCACGGTACGCAACATCCCCATCGTTTCCGACGGGAATTTATTGGCGGCTTTGGACCGCGCCGTGCGCCACAGTGTGCCCAAACCGACGGCGATCGTGCTCAATTATCCGAACAACCCCACCGCCGTCTTGGCGGACCTGGACTTCTATGCTCAAGTGGTGGATTTCTGCCGTCACCACGGAATTTATATTCTTTCCGACATTGCTTATGCCGAAATCTATTTCGACTGTGAGCCACCGCCGTCGATCCTGCAGATTCCCGCCGCCAAGGAGATTTCCGTCGAATTCACTTCCATGAGCAAAACCTACTCCATGCCCGGCTGGCGCATTGGTTTCGCTACTGGCAACAAGAGGCTGATCGCGGCGCTGGCGCGTATCAAATCGTACCTTGATTACGGGGCTTTTACGCCGTTGCAGGTTGCCTCCGCCGCCGCCCTCGACGGTCCTCAAGATTGTGTCGATGAAATAAGGAACATCTACCGCGGACGCCGCGACGTGTTGATCTCAGGATTGACCGGCGCTGGCTGGAATGTTCCCAGCCCGCCTGCCACCATGTTTGCTTGGGCGCCTATCCCACCGGCATTCGCGCATTTGGGTTCGATGGAATTTTCCAAGCTTTTGCTGCGCGAGGCGCAAGTCGCGGTTTCACCAGGCATCGGTTTCGGCGAACATGGCGACGGCCATGTCCGTTTCGCCTTGGTCGAGAACCGGCAACGGACCCGCCAAGCCACCCGTAGCATCAGGGCGTTCCTCAACAATTACGACAAAGTGATCGAGGAAACGGAAAAAAAACGAGCGGCGGCTCTTTAACAGACTCTGAACGGCGATCAACGATGAACAAGCCCCTCAAGATTGCCGTCGCCGGCCTCGGCACGGTTGGCGCCGGCACCCTGAAGCTACTGTTCGAGCAGGCCCGGCTTATTGAACGCCGATGCGGGCGCGCCATCATGGTGACCGCCGTTTCGGCGCGGGATCGAAGCAAGGATCGGGGCGTGTCCTTGGAGGGAATTGCTTGGTACGACAATCCGGCGGTCATGGCGGCCCAAGCCGATGCCGGCGTGGTTGTGGAACTGATCGGCGGTTCGGAAGGCATCGCCAAGCAGATTTGCGAGACCGCCATCGCTTCCGCCAGGCACCTGGTGACGGCCAATAAAGCGCTTCTCGCCCATCACGGAACCGCCCTGGCCCAGGCCGCCGAAGGGGCCGGCGTGGCTCTTGCCTACGAGGCGGCGGTGGCCGGTGGCGTTCCCATCGTCAAGGCTTTGCGCGAAGCGCTGGTCGCCAATGGCGTCAACCGCGTTTACGGTATTCTCAACGGCACCTGCAACTATGTCCTCACCATTATGCGTGAAAGCGGCCGCAAATTCGAGGATGTACTGGCGGAAGTGCAATCGCTTGGTTATGCCGAAGCTGATCCCAGCTTCGATGTGGACGGCATCGACACCGCCCACAAGCTGGCTATTCTCGCCAGCGTCGCTTTCGGTGGCAAGCTTAATTTCGATGCCGTTTATATCGAAGGCATCCGCGATGTTTCTCCCTTGGACATCCGTTTCGCCGAGGAGTTGGGCTTCCGGATCAAGCTATTGGGCATCGCCCGCATGACGGAACATGGTGTCGAACAACGGGTGCATCCCTGCATGGTGCCCATGAACGCCCCCATTGCGCATATCGAAAATGTTTTCAATGCCGTGGTTGTCGATGGTGACTTCGTCGGCACCACCATGTACGAGGGCCACGGCGCCGGAGCCGGTCCGACGGCTTCGGCGGTGGTCGCCGACTTGATGGACATCGCCAGGGGATGCTCCACGCCCACTTTCGGGGTGCCGGCCGAGGATCTGGAAGCGCTCCCCGCCGCGCTCATGGAACGCCACTTTGGCGCTTATTATATTCGGCTGATGGTATTGGACCAGCCGGGGGTGTTTGCCGACGTTGCGGCGGCGCTTCGCGATCACGATGTCTCCATGGAGGCGGTACTGCAGCGCGGGCGGGCGCCGGGCGAGGCGGTTCCGGTGGTCATGACCCTCCATGAAACCGAGGAATTGGGCGTCGTGCGAATGCTGGAAAAGGTCGGCGCCTTGCCAACGGTGGTCGAGCCGCCGCAAATGATCCGCATAGAATCGTTCGACCCGTAATGAAACAAGGCATCGCGCCTTAAACTCCTTTATCTTTGCGTGTTAGCAGGAAAGGAATCGGTCCATGCCCAGGAAGTCCTCTTTCATTGGTCGCAATCTTGCCATGGAGGCGGTGCGGGTCACCGAAGCCGCGGCCCTTGCCGCGTCAGCGCTGATGGGACGGGGCGATGACCAAGCTGCCGATCAGGCGGCGGTGGATGCCATGAAAAGCGCCCTCGATGAGATCGCCATAGATGGCGTCATCCATATCGGCGAAGGCAGCAAGGATGAAGCCTCCAAGCTCTATCATGGTGAAAGCGTGGGAACGGGTGACGGCCCCAAGGTGGACCTGGCCCTGTTGCCGCTCGAGGGGCCGACCATCATCGCCAAGGGCGAACACAACGGTCTGTCGGTGATCGCCATGACCGAGACGGGCGGGTTTCTCCTTACCCCGAATACCTACATGGATAAAATCGCCATCGGCGGCGGTTTTCCCGATGGCATTATTGATCTCGACGAGGAACCTGCTAAAAACCTGCAGGAATTGGCGGCGGCTAAGGACGTCGATATCAGCGACCTGGTGGTCTGCATCCTTGACAGGCCCCGCCATACTCAACTTATCGCCAGCGTCCGCGAGGCCGGGGCGTGTATCGTGCTGATCACCGCCGGTGATGTTTCCGGCATCATCGCCACCACTTGGCCGAAAAGTGGCATCGATATCTACATGGGTATCGGTGGCGCCCCCCAGGGGGTGCTGGCGGCGGCGGCGCTCGGTTGTGTCGGCGGTCAGATGCAGGGACGTCTTGTGTTTCGCGATGATAGCGAGAAGAAAATGGCTAAGGATTGCGGCATTAACGATCTGGACCGCAAATATGCCCTCGAAGACATGGCGACGGGTGATTTGACTTTTGCCGCCACCGGCGTGACCGACGGCTCCATTCTCCCCGGTATTCACCGCGAATACGGCGTTCCCGTCATTCATTCGCTGGTCATGCGTTCGAATACCGGCACGATCCGTCATATCAAAGCTTTCCATGATTTTGTCTCCATGAAGGGGTTTTAAGGGCATCATGGGGAAGGCTGCTTCCCTTTCCGAGGGAGAAGCCGATGGCGAGTGTTTCCTGGGCGTTGAGAAGTCCCTGTCGGGCAAGCGCTGGCTGATCAACCCGTTTGACGACCGCGCCTCGTTGACCCTTGCCCAACGGGCTGGAATTCCCGAAGTCGTCGGCCGCCTGCTAGCGGCGCGTGGAGTCGGGTTTGAAGAAGTGGATGCCTTCCTCAACCCCAAACTCAACCGGTTGTTGCCCGATCCCAATCACCTCAAGGGCATGAAGGCGGCTTGCGAACGGCTGAGCAGTGCCATCGTGCAGGGTGAACAGATTGCCATCTTCGGCGATTACGACGTTGACGGGGCAACATCCTCGGCCCTGTTGTCGCGTTTTTTTTCCGCCGTCGGCGGACGCTGTCGAATCTACATTCCGGACCGTCTAAGCGAAGGCTACGGCCCCAACGAAGAAGCCTTGCGCAAGCTTTTAGGCGAGGGAATTTCCGTCGTCGTGACGGTGGACTGCGGCACGAGCGCCCATGCTCCCCTGGAGGCGGCGGCGCGGGCGGGACTTGACGTAATCGTCGTCGATCATCACGAATCGGAAACGCGGCTGCCGCCGGCCGTCGCCGTGATCAATCCCAACCGTCTGGACGAAGACAGCCCTCACGGCCAGTTGGCGGCGGTGGGCGTGGCTTTTCTGCTGACGGTCGACCTTAACCGGACCCTGCGCCAAGCCGGCTGGTACCAAAGCCGCGCCCGCCGCCATCCGGAACCCGACCTTCTCCAGTGGCTCGACCTGGTCGCTCTTGGCACCGTTTGCGACGTGGTGCCGCTGACCGGAGTCAACCGCGCCCTGGTGACGCAGGGACTGAAAGTCATGGCGCGGCGCGACAATCCCGGCCTCAAGGCGTTGGCCGACGTCGCCGGGATCGACGAACCGCCGGGAACCTATCATGCCGGGTTCATCCTTGGTCCGCGGATCAACGCCGGCGGGCGTATCGGCGCTGCCGACCTGGGCGCGCGTCTGCTCGCCACCGACGATAACGACGAGGCGGTCTCGATCGCCTTTCGTCTTGATGAGCTCAACCGGCGGCGCCAGGAGATCGAATCCATGGTCTTCGAGCAGGCATTAACCCAGGTCGAGGCGGCGCAATCCGGGACGGCGCCCCTGATTCTTGCCGTTGGCGAGGATTGGCATCCGGGTGTAATCGGTATCGTCGCCAGCCGCCTGACGGAACGCCATGGCCGCCCAACCTGCGTGGTTTCGCTCGTTGGGGCGATGGGCCAGGGATCGGCGCGCTCGGTCGCCGGCATTGATCTCGGCGCCGCCGTCATCGCCGCCCGGCAGGCCGGGCTGCTTATCAAGGGTGGCGGACATCCCATGGCGGCGGGATTTACTGTCGAAAGAGAGCTTGTGCCGGAGTTTGGCCGCTTTCTGGGCGAGCGGCTGGCGAGCGCCGCCGCCACCGCCGGAGGCCCCGTCCTTCACCTCGACGGGGCGATGAAAACCGCCGCCGCCAATTTGGGTTTGGTGGCGGCGCTGAAGCGGGTGGAACCGTTCGGGGCGGGCAACCCCGAACCCCGATTCGCGGTCACTAATGTCCGGCTGGGCTATGCCGACCCGGTCGGCAAGGAGGGAAATCACCTGCGTTGCGCTCTTTGCGACGACGGTGGCCATCGCCTGAACGCCATTGCCTTTAGGGCAATGGAGGCGGATTTGGGCAAGGCGCTCAAGAATCACGGCGGCGCCCTTTTCCACATCGCCGGGCGGCTTCGTGAAAACGTCTGGCGGGGCCGGCAATCCGTGCAGCTCATCATCGACGATGCCGCGCTCGCCTGACCATAAACAGATATACTGTGGCGTGGCGCCGCTATTTGCCGAGGATTTTCCGGACTCTGTTGGCGGGGTCCAAACGGCCGATCGGCATCATGCCGGAGCCCAGCAGCGGGCGCAGGTAGCCGATGAACTTGGCGGTGACGTCGTTATTGCTTTTGGCGATGTACTTGTCGGCCATGACCTTGGTCTTGCCGGCGACGGCTTCCAGCGCGCTCAGCTTGTATTCGGTTGCGTATTCGCCGACCCGGTGAATGGTGACCGAGCCGTTGCGGCCGACGAAATGGGCGAACTGGGCGGCCTTTTCGCCGACCTGGCGGGCTTCCTTGCGGTCGATGTGGGAAACACAGCCCAGGAAAGAGCGCTGCAGATAACCGAAAGTGTCGCCACGGACCCGCTTGATGCCCGTCCGTTCCTTGATGGCGGCGGTCAAAAGGTCGGCGAGGGCGCCGGTACCCGATAGTTGGATATTGCCGTGGGCGTCCCTTTCCACCTCCGTCGCTAGTTTGCTGACAATGGGCTTGCCAGAGGCATCATGGATGCCTTCGGAGACGGCGATGACGCACCGGCCCAAGCGGGCGTAAACCTTTTTGATGTCGGCAAGAAAGGCCTTCATGTTGAAAGCGCGCTCCGGCAGGTAGACCAAGTGCGGGCCATCGTTTTGGAAGGAACGGCAAGCGGTGGAAGCGGCGGTGAGAAAGCCGGCGTGGCGGCCCATGACGACGCCGACATAGATGCCCTTGAGGGCCATGTTGTCCTGATTGATTCCGGCAAACGCACTGGCCACGAAACGGGCGGCGGACGGAAAACCCGGCGTGTGGTCGTTGACCGTCAGGTCGTTGTCGATGGTCTTGGGAATATGGATGCCGCGGAGGGGATATTTGGCGGCGGCGGCCTGTTCACTCAAGATGCGAAGAGTGTCTGACGAATCGTTGCCGCCGATGTAGAAAAAGGTACCGATTTCGTGAGCCCGCAAGACCTTGAAGATTTCCTTGCAGTATTTGGCGTCCGGCTTGTCGCGGGTCGAGCCCAGTGCCGAGCAGGGTGTCCTGGCGACCCGCTCCAGGTTGTGGCTGGTCTCCTGGGTAAGGTCGAGAAAATCCTCGTTGACGATGCCGCTGACGCCGTGCAGGGCACCATAGACCTTTTCCACGCTGGCGAACTTGCGGGATTCTGTCAGCGCGCCGACCATGGATTCATTGATCACCGCCGTCGGCCCGCCGCCCTGGGCAATCAGTACTTTTCCTTGCAGCATTTTAAGAAATTCTCCGAAACGACCTTATAAACCGATATACCATTTTCATGTGGTCCGCTTAAAAAAAAAGGACATTTTTCCGCCGCCGCCACCAGCCAGATATTATGGGGCTTGGGCACGGCCCGCAATCACACAAATGGGTAGGCCAGGCCGCGACGCCAGGGTCGCCGGACGGAGGCTATTTTCGAAAGGCTTGATTTTAGCGGCCGCGCCGTTTACGACACGGAACGCAAAATATGCCCCTTGCTCGTCAGTCCCCATCGTCTAGCCCGGTCAGGACGTCAGCCTTTCAAGCTGGAGACACGGGTTCAAATCCCGTTGGGGACACCAACCTTTCTGCGGGTTACAGGGCCAAAAACCAGCAAGTGGTCACAAAATAGTCACATTGGGGCTGTTTCACGCCGATAATCACTCTTCTGACACGGCAAAGAAAGGTCACCTTCGGGGGGGGGGGAGGGGCCGGCGTCGCTATTATCCACATGACAAAACTATTCCCCCGTTTCACCGCCGGGCTCGGTTTAGTCTATTCAGAACCATCTTCTCGCGGATCGCCTTCGCCCATTCATTTGTCAATGGGGGTCCTGGCGGCTTGGCTGGGCAGTACAGTACATCGCGATCTTCCCCGAAAGTCCCCCGACCTGACCTGCCCCCCTTAACCGGATCCAAAGCGGACTTCCGCTGCACAGGGGCTACGACCAGATCAGGCCTTCCCTCAACATCGAGTCTAACTTAAAAAGTGGTATCGTTCGTGGGGGTAGGTCACTTTCGCTTTAGCCCAGTTTATAGAAACCCATTGGGTTACGTGTAAGGGAAATAAACGAGACAGGTATGGCCGGATTGTTGCCGTATGCTTTGTCGGTTTCCATGACTTAAACGCCATAATGGTGCGGGAAGGCTGGGCGCTGGCTTATAGGCGGTACAGCGTGGACTACGTTGACGAGGAGAACGAAGCGCATGCTACTCGTTCCGGTATTTGGCGCGGGGAGTTCGTGCTGCCGTGTGAGTGCGGATTATGAAGACGGTGGAAGAGTTGTTTTCGGGGGAGCCGTCAGAGGGGGCGAAAGTTCATTAAGTCAACTGGGATGCCGGAGAATGTGGTTGCCGATATTGTGGGCCACGAGAAGACGACACTGTTTTGATAATACCAACCCTAAAAATATCCGAATCTTCCAAGATCCAGATTGAATTCATTGGAAAGCCGGAGATTGGAATCGGCAAAGTAATGAAGGATAAGGTCTCGCTCTTTACTTGAAAGGAGCACTTTTCTATTGGGTAAATATTTCTTTATTGGCTTAAGGTATTTTATTGAAGGGCCCAGGGCCGTTCTTATCCAATTTGGATACCTTATCCTGTGAGTATTGGACACATTTACTTTGTGGTTGGATTCGGTAGCTAGGAATCTTATGTCTTCATTAAAAATATTTGACAACTTCTCAAAATAAATTTTAGGCGTGTCTTGTAATTCTTCGAGAACCATAACATGAACGTTCTCTGCATTTTTAAAAGAAGCTACGGCATCTATAACGGTGAAATAATTAAAACTGCTAATCTGTATCATTCCAATTTTTTTACCTAATTTATGCGCAGTTCTGTTGCCGATTTCCTTGATGGGAAAGTCTAAGAATATGTCGAATGGCTTTGTAATTATGCTGGGCGCGCAGGATTGGAAAAATGATTGTGTAACTTTGTCCTGTCGGCGGATTTGAAAAATAATTTTTGTTTCGTCTGGCACCATGGAGAGAAGCTTATAAAGAGAGTTTCGATGGGAGATCTTTGAGAAAACCGGATTTAAAACATGCGAAAAGCCCACGTGATGTATCAAGTGGTGATGCTCATTAGAAATGCCAAAGTTCTCAAGACTCAGGTCGAAGCGCGTTGACTCCCGGAAGCAATCGTCCATTGACTTCATGTGAAGACATTTTATGGTTTTTAGATGCGGATAAACCTTTTTCCTTAAAAATGTCGAGCCACATTTAGGAAATCCAGGAACTATGTATAGCACCAAACAACCATATTAATTAAAAAAAAGTCATTGTAATTCAAGGAATTGCGAACTTTGTTTTACG